>Ga0208454_1000001_pt1:0-140000 | contig 976254 bp, 864 predicted proteins | sample EasRivMeERMZT100_FD_187530 | JGI IMG/M metagenome (GOLD analysis project Ga0208454, IMG submission 187530) | Soil microbial communities from meander-bound floodplain in the East River, Colorado, USA - East River MetaG ERMZT100 (SPAdes) (version 2) | ecosystem: Environmental >...
TGGTCCGTGGTGGGCAAACTCCGCAGTTACATGCGCTGCCGCTGCAGACCCCGCATGAGTTGGGACGCCAGTGCAAGTTAGGTGCGCACGAAACATGATGTTTAACGTCCGCGTTGAGCGGGCCGCGGCACAGCCCAACCAGGCGCCGCAGGCGCGATAATTGTCCGGGCGCCTGCGGCGCCTTTCGCCGGACCTGTCACGGCACGCTCCAACGCATTGTTAGATTGCACGGCGACGTCTCTTCAGAAACACAAAGAGTACTCCCACCCCCAGCCCGAGAGCGATGCCTGCGCCGGTGGCGAGAACTGGACCAATTATCAGGCCAGCTGCGGCCCCGTAGCCGCCGACTTGTTTCGCCATCGGCGAAAGGTCGGATTGATTCGCCACTCGCAGGGTGCCGAAAACCAGCAAGAGCAGCAGTCCGTTGGCGACAACGAAACCGATCGCCGTGCCAACTGTGCTACCGACGAAGTAGCCACTCAAATGCCGCCAATTCGGCAGATGGCGAAGGATCAGCGCAGCGATCAGGAGCAGCGCCAGAAAACCTACAACTGCCGGAAGGATTAGGAAGTAGAGCACCGGTGCTCTTTGTGCAATCTAACTACTATTGGGTGTCAGAAGTTACGTGATGTTTTACGTCATTTCTGACGGTTAATCACGGGGTACCCCTGTAAGTTCCTGTATAGCCTGAAAGTCGCTGACTCATAACGGCGAAATAAGGCAAACCAAGGATGGTCCCTACGCCACGGCTGCTCGACCAGGTCCGAGAGCGCATTCGCCTGCGCCACATGAGCTACCGGACCGAAAAAACGTACCTGCACTGGATACGTCGCTTTATTCGGTTCCACAACCTCCGCCATCCTCGCGAGATGGGAGCCCCGGAAGTCGAGGCGTTCCTCAGCTCGCTCGCGGTGGAAGGCAAGGTCGCGGCTTCGACGCAGAACCAGGCTCTGGCCGCGCTGCTATTTCTCTACCGAAGGGTGCTGGAAATCGATCTGCCCTGGCTGTCAAACCTCATACACGCCAAGAGGCCGCAGCATCTTCCCGTCGTGCTTACGCGAGCGGAGGTCCAGCGCGTTCTGGCGAACATGACCGGCACGGGGCGGTTGATTGCGTCGATCATGTATGGCGGCGGGTTGCGCGTGACGGAATGCCTTCAGTTGCGCGTCAAGGATGTCGAGCTCGAGCGACGTGAATTAGTGATACGTGACTCGAAGGGTCAAAAGGATCGGGTCACGGTGCTGCCCGCCGCTCTCATTCCCTCGTTGAAAGACCACCTGTCCCGGGCTCGCGTGCTGTTCGAAGCGGATCTCGATGCAAAACGGCCGGGTGTTTCCCTGCCATTTGCACTTCGGCGCAAGTATCCGCGGGCGGCTACGACCTGGGGTTGGCAGTGGGTCTTTCCGGCGGCGGCCTGCTGCCGCGATCCATATTCAAGCGAATGGGTATGCTTTCACGTTCATCCGCAGAACATTCAGCGTGCCGTCAGATGGGCTGTGCGGAAAGCAGGCATCGAGAAGCCCGCCAGTAGTCACACTTTCCGCCATTGCTTCGCAACCCACCTTCTCGAAGACGGCTACGACATCCGAACGGTGCAGGAACTGCTCGGCCACTCGGATGTAAAGACCACGATGATCTACACGCACGTGCTGAACCGGGGAGGGCGGGGCGTGCGCAGCCCGCTCGATGTCGGCGGAATCCCACAAGAATAGGCGCGGGGAGGCTCGCTTTCACTAGTCGAGCAGGAAGGCGTAGCATGCGTGGGGTCGGATCACTCAGGGGAGATCGGATATGGAATGGCTCATCACTTTGATCATCGGTGGCATCGTGGGCTGGCTCGCGAGCATCATGATGAAGACGAACGCCCAGATGGGCATCATCGCCAACGTGCTGGTAGGTATCGTGGGATCGCTGCTGGGCTACTGGCTCGCGGGCATGATCGGTATCGCCGCCGGCGGTGGATTCCTGCGGTGGGTGATTGCGGTGGTCGGCGCGGCCCTGTTGATCTTTATCCTGCGCGCCGTGGGCGTCTTCAAGTAGACGCGACGCAGGAGTCGATCGTCTCGGCGAAGCGATCCGGCGCGGCCGGGTCGGTCCTGAAATAGAGCGCGGGCTCGACCAGTTCGAGTTCCATGACGCGGAATTCGTCGCCGCTGCGGACGAGATCCGCGCGCGCGTAGAGCAGTTTCTGCCCGACGGCCGCGATGGCGGCATCGCCGGCGGCGCGCAATGCCGATTCCGGAACGATCGGGATGATTTCGCCGCCGTGCTCTTCCTGCACGCGGAAGTCGCCGCGCTTCGGCACTTTCAGGACGCTGTGGCTGTGCACGCCGTTGAGATAGACCATCGAGAACTCGCCTTCCTCGACGATCCCGCGCTCGAACGGCTGCAGCATCAGCGGGCGGTTCGCGAAGTACGCCTCGATCTCCGGGGCCAGCGCCTCCGCACGCGCCCGATCGAACCGCCAGGCGCCCTCGGCATTGGCGCTCATGACGGGCTTGATGACGGCTTCCTCGCTTCGCAGTTCTTCAAAGAGTGGCAGGAGTTCGCCTGGGCCGAGCCGCTCGCGCCAGAAGGTCGGCACGATGTCGACGCCACGGGCGGCGAGTTCGCGCAGGTACGTCTTTGCCATGTTCCAGCGCGCAATCTCGCTGCCGTTCTCGAGGCGGACGCCGCTGTGCTCGATCGTTTCGAGCACGCCGAGAAACTTGTCCGGGTGATGCTGGTAGTCCCAGGTCGAGCGGAGCACGACGAGGTCGTAACGCCTCCAGTCGACGCCCGGCCGGTCCCAGGGAAGTGTCTCGACCTGCCAGCCGCGCCGCGCGAGCGGAAGGACGGCGAGATCGTCATCGATGACGAAACCTGTCGGATCGCTGAGCGTGAGGAAAGCGACCCGGCGCACGTCAGGACTTGCGATAGAGGATGAGCTGCGTGCAGCGGAATAGGGCGATGGTCTTCCCGGTGTCGCGGTGCGACACGACGGCGTCCCAGAGTTGCGTCGTGCGGCCGAGGTGCTGCGCCTTCGCGACGCATTCCACCGTGCCCTCGCGCGCGGTGCCGAGGAAGTTGGTCTTGAGCTCGATGGTCGTGAATCCGGTCGCGCCATCCGGCAGGTGGGCGATGCAGCCATAGCCGCAGGCGGTGTCGGCAAGCGTCACGACCGTGCCAGCATGCAGGTAGCTGTTCGGCGCGATGTGATGCGGCTGGATCGCAATCTCGGCGTGCAGTTCCTGGTCGGTGAGCTTCGTGAATACGATGCCCATGTGACCCGGCAGGAACCCGGTTCCCCGCCGGTTCAGTTGTTCGAGCGTGATCAAGCCGCGCCCTCGCGCAGGATCGCCGCGGGCCTGACTAGGCCGAATTGGGCCGCGAGCTCGGCCGGATGTTCCGCGTTCCAGATCACGAGATCTGCGAACTTTCCAGGTTCGATCGTGCCGCGTTCGCGGCGCTGACCGAGTGCGCGCGCCGCATGGCGGGTGACGCCGAGCAGCGATTCCTCCGGCGTCAGGCCGAAAACCGTGCAGGCGAGATGCATGTTGAGTTGCAGCGATGCGAGCGGCGAGCTGCCGGGATTCAGGTCGCTGGCCACTGCGATCGGCACGCGGTGCACGCGCAGCAGCTCGATCGGCGGCAGCTTCGTTTCACGGAGGTATGAATAGGCTCCCGGCAGCAGCACGGCAACGGTGCGCGCAGCAGCCATCGCGTGCACACCCTCCTTGTCGAGGTGCTCGAGATGATCGGCCGAGAGCGCCTTGTGTTTCGCGGCGAGCGCGGCGCCCTGCTGGTTCGAGAACTGCTCGGCATGGAGCTTGACGGCGAGCCCGAGTTCCTTGGCCTTCACGAAGACGCGCTCGACCTGCGCGGGCGTAAAGCCGATGTTGTCGCAGTAGGCGTCGACGGCGTCGGCGAGACCCTCGGCCGCGGCGGCCGGCAGGATCTCCTCGCATACACATTTAATATAGTCGTCGCTGCGACCCTTGAACTCGGGCGGGACGGCATGGGCCGCGAGCAGGGTGGTGCGGACTGTCAGCGAGAGTCGCTTGCCGAGCGTGCGCGCGACGCGAAGGATTTTGAGTTCGTTCTCGAGGTCGAGCCCGTATCCGGACTTGATCTCGAGCGCCGTCACGCCCTCGGCGACGTATTTCGCCGCCCGCGCGAGTGCCAGCGACAGAAGGTCGCTCTCGCTGGCGGCGCGGGTCGCTGTCACGGTCGAGGCGATCCCGCCGCCGGCTTTCGCGATGTCCTCGTAGCTCGCGCCCTGGAGCCGCTGCTCGAACTCGCGAAAGCGTGAGCCGGCCCAGACCAGGTGCGTGTGGCAGTCGATGAGCCCGGGTGTCACGAGCGCGCCGCGCGCATCGGTGTGCGCGACGTTCTTCGGCAGCTCCGCGGGCAGTTCCTTGCGCGTGCCCACCCAGGCGATGCGATTGCCGGCGAGCGCGATGGCGCCTTTCGGGATCAGTCCATACGGCCGGCCGTCAACGCAGGTCGCGACGGTCGCGTTGCGAATGAGCCGGGTCCATCCGGTCGTGTCGAGGAGTGCCACGGACGCAGAGCTTACCGGAAGCCGTTGCCGCCGCGTTATGCTGCGTGTCTCATTGCCCCGACCGGAGTCGATGTGCCGGATTCCACGATCACGCGCGAGTTCGTCGCGGATTTGCCGAAGACGGACCTGCACGTCCACCTGGACGGCTCGCTTCGCATCCCGACGCTGATCGACCTCGCGCGCACGAGCCGCATCGAATTGCCGAGCTACACGGAGGGCGGTCTGCGTGAGACTGTATATAAGGAGCGATACACGAGCCTCGGCGACTATTTGAAGGGTTTCCGCTACACGGTCGCCGTCATGCAGAACGATGAGGCGCTCGAGCGCATCGCGGCGGAGTTGGCCGAGGACAACCAGGCGGAGGGCGTGCGCTATCTCGAGGTCCGGTTCGCGCCACAGCTTCACGTGCGCCCCGGACTCGACATGATCCAGGTGATCGCGGCCGTGGACCGGGGGCTGCGGCGCGCGCGGGATGCCTACAACCGGCGGCCCGAAATTGCGGCCGGGCGTGAGCCGCACTTCGAGTACGGGATCATCTGCTGTGCGCTTCGCATGTTCGGGGCGGGATTCAGCCAGCATTACGACACGCTGCTCGCGGCGCACCCGTTCACGCGGCCGAAGGACGTTTTCGCCATGGCGTCGCTCGACGCCGCGCGCGCGGCCGTGCTCGCACGCGACAGCCTTGGGCTTCAGGTGGTCGGCTTCGACCTCGCGGGCGAGGAATCCGGCTATCCGGCGAGCGCGCACAAGGAGGCCTTCGAGTACGCGCACAAGCACTTCCTGAAGCGCACGGTGCACGCCGGGGAGGCCTACGGGCCGGAGTCCATCTTCCAGGCGATCACGGACCTGCACGCAGACCGCATCGGCCACGGGACTTATCTGCTCGAGGCCGGCGAGATTCGCGATCCCGAGATCGAGGACCGCGATCGCTACGTCGAGATGCTCGGCAACTACATCGCCGACCGGCGCATCACGCTCGAGATCTGCCTGACGAGCAACCTGCAGACGAATCCGGACATGCAGGCGCTCAACGACCACACGTTCAGGAAGCTCCGCGCGGCCCGCATCTCGACCACGCTTTGCACCGACAATCGCCTGATGAGCAACACGACGGTCACCAACGAGCTGATGCTCGCGGTCGAGCATCTCAACCTCGACCGGCATGACCTCAAGTCGATCGTCATCTACGGCTTCAAGCGCAGCTTCTGGCCCGGCAGTTACCTGGGCAAGCGGCAATACGTCCGGCAGGTGATCGATCACTACGACGCGGTGGAGAAGAAGCACCTGTCATGAGCGACGGCTGGCAATCGGCGCTCAGGCGATGGACGGGGGCGGGTCTCGTCGACTCCTCGACGGCGGATCGCATCCGGGCCTGGGAAGAATCGCAGGGCAGAGTCGCGAGGCATGGCCGCCTGACGATGATCATCTTTGCCTTGGGTGCCTTGCTGCTGATTGCCGGCGTGCTGCTGTTCGTCGCCGCGCACTGGGAGAAGCTGTCGCCGGGTGGCCGATTCTCGCTCGTGCTCGCCATGATTGCCGTCCTGCATACGGGCGGCGCGATTGCCTCGCGCTCGAGCGCGGCGCTGGCGTCGACGCTGCATGCGGTCGGCACGGCGTCGCTCGGTGCGGGCATCTACATGTCGGGCCAGATCTTCCACATGGCGGAGCACTGGCCGGGCGCGCTGATGCTCTGGTCGATCGGCGCGGCGATTGCCGTGTACCTGCTCCGCGACTGGCCACAGGTCGTCTGGCTCGCCGTGCTCGTGCCTGCCTGGCTCTGGGGCGAGTGGATTGCGGCGCAGCCGCCGCACGCAGCCTGGCGCGGCATGACGCCCGCGACCATCGGCATCTTCCTCGTTGCCTGCGCCTATCTCGCGGCGAGGCCCGTGGATTCCGCGGTCCGCTGGCGGCGGGCACTCGCCTGGCTCGGCGCCATCGCATTGATTCCGGCGGGCATCGTCCTCGCCGTCGGTAGCGACGTGGATTGGGCGATGTGGCGTGTTCAATACCCGGAAGTGCGGGGTGCGCCGCGCGTGATCGCCTGGGTACTCGCAATCGTCCTGCCGCTTGCGCTCGCCTGGTTCCTGCGCGGGCGCGAGGCGATCTGGATCCTGGCGGCGCTTGCCTGGGCCGTGATCGTGTCGCAGGTTTCGCCTCGCAGCGACGCCGGCGAGCTGGCTCTCTATGCGCTGCTCGCGGCCGGCGCCGCGGGCATCGTGCTCTGGGGGCTGAAGGACCAGCAACGGCTTGCGATCAACGTGGGCGTGCTCGCCTTTGCGATCACCGCGCTCGTGTTCTACTTCGCAAGCCTCTACGACATGCTCGGCCGCGCTTTCGGCCTGATCGGCATTGGAATTCTTTTCATCGGCGGCGGCTGGCTGCTCGAGCGCGCGCGGCGGCGCTTGATCCTGCGGATGCAGGAAGGACGGTCATGACGCCGCTCACGAAGGGTCTCGTGGTCGGCGCGGTGCAGTTATTGCTCGTTGCGGGCATTGGCGCGAAATTTCTCTGGGACCGCGCGCAATACCCGCGGCTCTGGGTCGAGACGGCGCCCTACGATCCTTCGATGCCGATCCGTGGCCGCTACGTGAACATCGCGCTGCTCGTGGATGCGGACCGCGAGGAGTCGCCGTTGGATTCCGACAAGGCGCCGAACATGTACCTCGCGCGGCTCGAGGCGCGTGGCGACCGGCTGGTCGCGGTCCAGGACGATGAGGACGGAAAGCACTGGGTATCGAGTCGTCGCTGCGGCGAGCGGCAGTGCTGGCAGTTGTCTCAAGCGCTCGCGTATTTCATCCCCGAGCACGCGGTGGATCCGTCGCGTCCGCCCGGCGGGGCGGCGCTGTGGGCCGAGGTCACGCTACCGCCGACGGGCGCGCCACGCCCGATCCGGCTCGGTGTGAAAAAAGGCGCGGGAATCGACTCGCTCGCTCGCTAGGGCGCTAGATCTCGACTTCGGTCGCGAGCACGACGACGCGCTTCGTCGGCATCCGGAAGAATTCCGCGGCCTGTGCACTTCGCCTTTGCATCCATTCGAATAGTCGCATCTTCATGCCCGCAAGTCCGGAACGTGCGCGGGCGCGCACGAGGTGCCATCCGAGGAAGTAAGTGCAGTCCTCGTCCACGCGCAGTCCCTTGCGGGCGGCACCGGCGAGCGCGACCTGGACGTCCGGTGTCTCCATGAATCCGAACCGGGCATGTACGACGCAGATGCCCGGCAGGATTTCTTCCGGATAGCTGCGCGAAACGACATCCTGTCGCGGCGTGCGCTGGATCTCGAGGTGCAGGATCACGATCTTCTCGTGGCAGACGCGATTGTGCTCGAGGTTTCGGAGCATCGCGGTCGGCACGAAGCCCTGGTGGCTCACGAGGAAGACCGCCGTGCCCGGCACGCGCGCCACGTCCTTCAGCATCGCCGGCAGTTCCGCCATCGGCACCGCGCGCCGCCGCAGTTCCGCGCGAAGCATCGCGCGTCCGTCCCGCCAGGTGACAAAGACCCCAAACATCGCGGCCGAGAGTGCGAGCGGTATCCAGCCGCCGCTCGGAATCTTGGTCGCGTTGCCGAGCACGAAGGCGAGGTCGACGATGCCGAACAGCCCGAAGACGAGCGCGATGCGCCAGATCGGCCATTTCCACGCGGCGCGCGCGGCGATCGCGCCGAGCAGTGTCGTGATCACCATGGTGCCGTTGACCGCTGCGCCATAGGCGCCGGAGAGCCCGCTCGACCCCTGGAAGATCAGCACGAAGGCGCAGACCGCGAAGAACATGAAAGTGTTGGCGGCAGGCACGTAGATCTGGCCGTGCGCGTCTGCGGAGGTTTGAAGAATCTTGACCCGGGGCAGCAGGTCGAGCTGCACGGCCTGGCGGGTGACGGAGAACGCGCCGGAGATCGTCGCCTGCGAGGCGATGATCGCGGCCGCCGTCGCCAGCAGGACCAGGAACGGCAAGCCAGAAGGCGAGGCGAGCGCGAAGAATGGATTGATCGTGGCCGATGGCGCGGTGAGGAGCAGCGCTCCCTGCCCGAAGTAATTGAGCAGCAGCCCCGGCCAGACCACGAGGAACCAGGCGATCCGAACCGGCTTGCGGCCGAAGTGACCCATGTCGATGTAGAGCGCTTCGCCGCCCGTCAACACGAGGAACACGGCGCCGAGGATCGTCATCGCGAGGCCCGGATGGCCGAGCAGGACCTTCGTCGCATACGCGGGATTGAGGGCGGTCAGGATCTCGGGCGTGTGAATGATCGCGCGCAGGCCGAGCAAGCCGATTGAGACGAACCAGACGACCATGATAGGGCCGAAGAGCCGCCCGATTCGCTCGGTGCCGCGGCGCTGCAGTGCGAAGAGCGCGACCAGAATGACGAGAGTGACCGGGACCACGAGCCGCTGCATGCCGGGATCGATGATGGCGAGCCCCTCGATCGCGCCGAGCACGGAGATCGCGGGCGTGATCAGCGCATCGCAATAGAAGAATGCCGTGCCGAGCACCGCGAGCAGCACGAGCCGCTGCGCCGCCTTGCCGTTGCCATTGAGCTTGGCCTCGACGAGTGCGACCAGCGAGAGCACGCCGCCTTCGCCCTCGTTGTCCATCCTGAGAATGACCACGATGTACTTCAGCGTGATGATGATCAGCAGGCTCCAGAAGATCAGCGACAGGACGCCAAGCATCGCCGTCAAGTCCGCCGTGCCGCCGGCGATGGCCGTGGCTTCACGCAATGCATAGAGCGGGCTCGTGCCGATGTCGCCATAAACGACACCGAGCGCGCCCAGCGTGGCCGCGGAAAGTGACCGTGATTGGTTCATGGGGAGGCCGTCCGGCGGCGCTATGATGCCTGATCCGCGTTATCCTCGCAGCCCATGAACGCCGAACCCGCGACCAACACCTCCGGCGTCCGCACCGTCCGCGCTCCGCGCGGCAAGACATTGAATTGCGGCAGCTGGCTGACCGAGGCGCCATTCCGGATGATCCAGAACAACCTGGACCCGGAAGTCGCCGAGCATCCGGACAAGCTCGTCGTCTATGGCGGCATCGGCAAGGCGGCGCGCAGCTGGGAAGCGTTCGATACGATTCTTTCGGTTCTCAAGCGCCTCAAGGACGACGAATCGTTGCTCGTGCAATCGGGCAAGCCGGTCGGCGTCTTCCGCACGCATCCGGATGCGCCGCGCGTTTTGATCGCAAACTCGAACCTCGTGCCGCACTGGGCGACCTGGGAGCATTTCCACGAGCTCGATCGCAAGGGTCTCATGATGTACGGCCAGATGACGGCGGGATCCTGGATCTACATCGGCTCGCAGGGAATCGTGCAGGGCACCTATGAAACCTTTGGCGCCTGCGCACGCACGCATTTCAATGGCGACGCGCGCGGCCGCTGGATCCTGACCGCGGGCCTCGGCGGCATGGGCGGCGCGCAGCCGCTCGCGGCGACGATGGCGGGCTTCTCGATGCTCGCGGTCGACTGCGACGAGTCGCGCATCGACTTCCGGCTGCGTACTGGCTACGTCGACCGCAAGGCGACGACGCTCGACGAGGCGCTCGCGCTCATTGACGAGGCGCGGCGCACGAATAATGCGCTCTCCGTCGGGCTCCTCGGCAACGCCGCGGACGTTTTCCCCGAGCTTGCGCGCCGCAAGATCGTGCCGGACGTGGTCACGGACCAGACCTCCGCCCACGATCCGCGAAATGGGTATCTCCCGCGCGGCTGGACGATGGCGCAGGCCACAGAGTCGCGTCACAAGGATCCTGCGCGGATCGAGCGCGAAGCGCGCGCCTCGATGAAGATCCACGTGCAGGCGATGCTCGACCTGAAGGCGCAGGGCGCCGTCGTCTTCGACTATGGCAATAACATTCGCCAGGTCGCGCTCGATGAAGGCCTCAGGAACGCCTTCGATTTTCCGGGCTTCGTGCCGGCCTACATCCGGCCGCTCTTCTGCGAGGGCATCGGGCCATTCCGCTGGGTCGCACTCTCGGGCGATCCGGAGGACATCTATCGGACCGACGCGAAAGTGAAAGAGCTGATTCCGGGCGATGCGCACCTGCATCGCTGGCTCGACATGGCGCGCGAGCTCATCCGCTTCCAGGGGCTGCCCGCGCGCATCTGCTGGGTTGGCCTCAGGGACAGGGCGCACCTCGGGCTCGCATTCAACGAGATGGTGGCAAAGGGCGAACTGTCCGCCCCGGTCGTGATCGGCCGCGATCATCTCGACTCCGGCTCCGTCGCGAGCCCGAACCGCGAGACGGAGGCGATGAAGGACGGCTCGGACGCGGTCTCCGACTGGCCTTTCCTGAATGCGCTCCTGAACACGGCGGGCGGCGCGACCTGGGTCTCGATCCACCACGGCGGTGGTGTCGGCATGGGATTCTCCCAGCACGCGGGTGTCGTAATCGTCTGCGATGGCAGCGCCGCGGCCGCGGCCCGGATCGCGCGCGTGCTCCGGAACGATCCGGGAACAGGCGTCATGCGTCACGCCGATGCGGGCTACGAAAGCGCCATCGCCTGCGCGCGCGAGCAGGGACTCGACCTGCCGTCGGTGCCTTGATGGCATCCCTCACGGTGAAGCCGGGCGCGATCTCGCTTGCGGAGCTGCGGCGCATCGCTCGTGGCGACGATGCGATCGCATTCACCGATGGCTGGCGCGGTCCCGTCGAGCAGTCGCTCGCGGCCGTGCGCGCGCGGCTCGCCGCCGGCGAATCGCTCTACGGCATCAACACGGGTTTTGGAAAGCTCGCGAAGACCCGCATCTCGGACGATGAGCTGGCGAAACTGCAGCTCTATCTCATGCGCTCGCATGCAGCCGGCGTGGGTGCGCCGCTCGCCGATTCGACCGTGCGGCTCGTCCTCGTGCTGAAGGCCACAAGCCTCGCGCGCGGGTTCTCGGGCGTACGCCCCGTCGTGATCGAGCGATTGCTGCAACTCGTGAACGCCGGCATTTGTCCGGTCGTGCCCGGCCAGGGTTCGGTCGGCGCGTCCGGCGATCTCGCGCCGCTCGCGCATCTTTCGCTCGCGCTGATTGGAGAAGGCCGCGTGCGCGTCGGAGGCAAGGAGCAGGATTGCGGCGCCGCGCTGAAAACGGCTGGCATCGAGCCGCTCGTGCTCGGACCCAAGGAAGGATTGGCGCTGCTCAATGGAACGCAGGTCTCGACTGCGCTCGCGCTCGAAGGGCTCTTCGCGGCGGAAGACCTGCTCGCGGGATCGATCCTGAGCGGCGCGATGTCCGTGGACGCCGCGCTCGGCAGCCGCGTGCCCTTCGATGCACGCATCCACAATGCGCGGGGACAGCCGGCGCAGATCGCGGTGGCCGCGGCCTTCCGCGAGGTGCTCGGCGAGAGTGACATCGGGCGTTCGCATGAGAATTGCGATCGCGTCCAGGACCCGTATTCGCTTCGCTGCCAGCCGCAGGTCGCCGGCGCCTGCCTCCAGCAGATCCATGATGTCGCGCGCACGCTGATGCTCGAGGCGAACGGCGTCTCCGACAATCCGCTCGTCTTCGGCAAGGAAGGCGACGTGCTTTCGGGCGGCAATTTCCACGCGGAGCCCGTGGCTTTCGCCGCTGACAACCTCGCACTCGCAATCGCCGAGATCGGCGCGCTCGCGGAGCGGCGGATCGCGATGCTGATCGACGACAGCCTGAGCCAGCTCCCGGCTTTCCTCGTGCGCCAGGGCGGGCTCAACTCGGGATTCATGATCGCGCAGGTGACGGCCGCGGCGCTCGCCTCGGAGAACAAGTCGCTCGCGCACCCGGCCTCGGTCGACAGCCTGCCGACCTCCGCCAATCAGGAGGACCACGTCAGCATGGCGACCTTCGCCGCGCGCCGCCTCGGGCCGATGGCGGAGAATACGCGTGGCGTGCTGGCGATCGAGCTGCTCGCCGCCGCTCAGGGCATCGATTTCCGCCGTCCGCTCGGTTCAAGCGCGGCGCTCGAGAAAGCCCACGCGCTCCTTCGCGAAAAAGTCGCCTTCTACGACCACGACCGCCTGTTCGCGCCTGACATTGCAGCCGCGAAGTCGGTCATCTCGTCCGACGAATTCCTCTCACTCGTTCCGGCGGGCCTGACGCCAAGTCAGTAGCTGCACACCCGGCGCGCGGGATCCGGCGGGGTTTCTCGCTCGCGAACCCTGCCGGAACTTTAAGGGTTCGCTCGCGAGAACCCCGCCACTTCGCGCGCCGGGCGTACCGCAGTGCCTTGCGACAAGCCGCCGCATCGCGCGGGCAAGCCGGCCGGGTACTCCCCTCGCGAGCTCAGAAGAACGGACATTCGCTCGCTCGGGTGTCCCCGGCCGGCTTGCCCGCGCTAACGCGGCGGATGGTCCGCCAGCCAACGCATGGAGCGCTCGACGCGCGCGCGTCCACTAGGGTGGTCGTAAAAGACGATCTCTTCGAGAGGGCCCGGCTCGAGTTTGCGATACGCGCTCAGTCGCATCGCGACACTCGCAAACCCGTGCGGCTCCCTGGCGGCATCGAGTCCGAATGCATCCGCCTGCGCCTCCGCGGTGCGAATCATCGTGTTCGTGACGGGCGTCAACAGGTACAGCACGGCCGTGAATATCGCGAACGCGAGTGGCAGCCCGGCCGGGTCCGCGAGGTCACGCACGCCCCAGCGCTCGCCGTGCCGGCGCTGGAATTGGCCGAAGGCGCGATTGATGACCCAGTAGCCGAAGCCATACACGAGCGTGAACCCGAGCGAGAGCAGGAGGCCATGGTGCAGGCGATAGTGTCCAAGCTCGTGGCCCATGACGGCGCGGATCTCGGGAAGGGACGTCCCGTTCATGAGGTTGTCGTTGAGCGAGATGCGCGTCGTGCCCCAGAGTCCCGACACGTTTGCGCTGATGCGCTTTGTCTGCCGCGAGGCGTCGAACCAGTAGACGTCATCGGCCGGCACCTGCGTCGCTTGCGCGAGGGCGAGAATCGATTCGCGCGTCTCGCCCTCGGGGAGCGGCTTGTAGTCGTTGAAGAGGGGTGCGATGAAAACGGGCGACACCATGATGACGAGCAGGACGACGAGTGCCGTGACGCCCGTTGCCCACCAGATCCAGCGCTCGCGAACGCGGGCGATGAGCCGGTAGAGTCCCGCGATCGCAAAGCCGAAGAAGGCCGTGTTGATCGCGAGATTGATCGCTTGCTCGCCGAGGAAACCGGTGAGCGTGTGATTCGACATGCCGTACTGGTGCTCGCGGAAATATCCGGTGTATAGCGTCCACGGCAGTGTGACGACGAAGAGCGCGATCACGAAGCCGATTGCGACGAAGAAGCCCTGCATGAACGACCCGTTCCCGCGGGCCGCGGCCCAGTCGCGGATCCGCGCCGTGATGCGCAGTCGCAGCAGCAGCCAGCAGATCAGCACGACGATCAGCGTGGACCAGGCGGCGATCCAGTAGCCGCCTTCGAAGTAGGCGTCGGATTTCAGCCGGTCGGCGGCGGGCACGGTTGCGATGTACGCATCCGCCGCTCGCATGGCGTCGAAGGTCGGTCCGCTTTCCGCTTCGGGCGGCACGGTGAGTTGCGGCGTGGCGTCGCTCATGGTTCGCTCCCCTGTCCGGCACGCTATAGTGCGGACTTTGCAGTGCAACAAGCGAGTCGATGGCAGCGCTTCGGAAAACGGGACTGATCGGCTGGCGCGGCATGGTCGGTTCCGTGCTCGTCGATCGCATGCGCGCGGAAAACGATTTCGCGCGGGTTGAACCCGCGTTTTTTTCGACGACGCTGGCGGGCAGTGCGGCGCCCGACATCGGGCGCAAGACCGCGGCCATACAAGACGCCAATGATCTCGACGCGCTCGCGCGCTGCGAGATCCTGATTTCCTGCCAGGGCGGCGATTACACGGAGGCGGTGCATCCGCGCCTGCGCGCGTCCGGCTGGAACGGTCACTGGATCGACGCCGCCTCCAGGCTACGGCTCGAGGACGAAACCACGATCATCCTCGATCCGGTCAACCGTCACGTGATCGACGCGGCGCTCGCGGCCGGGCGGCGCGACTGGATCGGCGGCAACTGCACCGTGAGCCTGATGCTGATGGCCTTCGGCGGTCTCTTCCGCGCGGGCCTCGTCGAATGGATGACGACGATGACCTACCAGGCCGCGTCGGGCGCGGGCGCGCGCGAGATGCGGGAGCTCCTCGCGCAGATGGGTCACCTGCACCGCGCGGCGGGCAAGCTTCTCGACGATCCCGCAAGCGCGATCCTCGACATCGATAGACGCGTCGCGGCCGCGCTTGCGAATGGCATGCCTGCGGAGCGCCTGGGCTTTCCGCTGGCGGGGAGTCTCCTGCCCTGGATCGATCGCGATCTCGGCAACGGCTACAGCCGCGAGGAATTCAAGGCGGGCGCGGAAGGCAACAAGATCCTCGGCCTGACGACGACGCCCGTTCCGATCGACGGCATCTGCGTTCGCATCGGCGCGATGCGTTGCCACAGCCAGGCGGTGACGATCAAGCTGAAGCGCCGGATGAAGATCGCGGAGATCGAAAGCGCGATCGCGGGCGCACACGAATGGATCCGCATCGTGCCGAACGAGCGCGAAGCCTCGCTCGAAAGGCTGACGCCCGCGGCGGTGACCGGCACGCTCGATATTGCGGTCGGGCGCCTGCGTCACCTCGCGATGGGCGAGGACTACGTCACCGCGTTCACGGTCGGCGACCAGCTGCTCTGGGGCGCGGCGGAACCGCTGCGCCGCATGCTGCGCCTGCTGGTCGAGCGCTGATCCCCGCCGGATGGCCCTCATCGAAAGTTCGGGCGCGCCACTCGGCCGGTTGCTGGCTTATCCCGGCTTCGCTCGATTCCTGTCCGCGCGCTTGCTCGCCTCGATCGCGGTGCAGATGCAGACCGTCGCAGTCGGCTGGCAGGTCTATGCGATCACCGGCAATCCGCTCGACCTCGGCCTGATCGGTCTCTCCCAGTTCCTGCCGTTTGTCCTGCTCGTGCTGCCGGCGGGTCACGTCGCCGACCGGCACAACCGCGCGCTGATTCTCTCGCTCTGCATCGCGCTCGAGTTCGTCTGCGCGCTGCTCCTGCTCGCGTTCACGCTTTCAGGACTCCAGGTCGCCTGGCCGGTGTTTGCAGTGATGGTCGTATTCGGCACCGCGCGTGCATTCTCGATGCCCGCGGGCCAGGCCATCATGCCGAACCTCGTGCCGCCCTCGCTTTTCTCGCGTGCAGTCGCGGTCAACTCGAGCACCTGGCAGCTCTCGACGATCGCGGGCCCGGCGATCGGCGGCCTCGTCTACCTCGCCGGGCCCGACGTGGTCTACGGCACGGTCGCGGGCCTCCTCGCCGCCGCCTTCATTCTCATCGTCGGCGTGAAGACCGGAAAACCCGCGCGTCCGGCGACGCCCGACAGCTGGCACACCTTGCTCGAGGGCCTCCGGTTCGTCTGGAAGAAGAAGGTGATCCTCGGCGCCGTCTCGCTCGATCTCTTCGCCGTGCTCTTCGGTGGCGCTGTTGCGCTGCTCCCGGCTTACGCAAGCGACATCCTGCATGTCGGGCCGGACGGATTCGGATGGCTCCGCGCGGCGCCGGGCATCGGCGCCGCCATCGTCGCGATCGCGCTCGCCTGGCGGCCGATCACGCGCCATGTCGGCGCGCTGATGTTCGCTGGCGTTGCGGTGTTCGGCCTTGCGACCGTCGTCTTCGGTGTCTCGGAAAATTTCCTGCTGTCGCTCGCGGCGCTCGCGACACTCGGCGGCGCGGACATGGTGAGCGTCTACATCCGTCACATGCTGGTGCAGCTCGAGACGCCGGACGGCATCCGCGGGCGCGTGAGCGCCGTCAACGCAGTCTTCATCGGTGCGTCGAATGAGCTCGGCGAATTCGAATCCGGCCTGACCGCCGCCTGGTGGGGTCTGAAGCCCGCTGTCGTCGTCGGCGGTCTCGTAAGCTTTGCGATTGCCGTGCTCTGGACGCGTTTTTTCCCCGGTCTTCGAAGAATCGACCGGTTCCCGGACCCCGAGCCACCCTCCTCTTGACCGGGCGAGGGCGCGGCTGTATATCCATACAGTATGCCGGTGAGACTGAACAAAACACGAGGAGCAATTTCCAACCGAACCGGGCGTTTTGAGGCGCTCGCAGTCGAAGCCGTGGACGATGGCTGGGGCATTGCCGATGAAGTGCTGCCGCCGCTCGAGACCACGGTGCAGCCCGAACCGCCGCATTCGGTCATCACGAAGAACAACTCGCCCGACATTCCATTCGACCAATCGATCAATCCGTATCGCGGCTGCGAGCACGGTTGTGTCTACTGTCTCACTGGGGACACCCCGATTCTCATGGGTGACGTGAGCCAGAAGCCACTCGCTGAGCTTTCGGTTGGCGATGAAATTTACGGAACGGTGAAGTCGGGCTTTTACCGCCGCTACGTGCGCACGCGAGTTCTCGCCCACTGGCGGACCAAAAAACCGGCTTGGCGGGTGCGATTGGCCGATGGCACCGAACTCGTCGCAAGCGCCGATCATCGTTTTCTCACGGAACGCGGATGGAAATTTGTGGCGCAAAGCGACGGCCAAGGCCAGCGGCCCCACCTGACGCTCAACAACACATTGATGGGCTTTGGCGCGATTCCGTCATTGCCGCGCCGCGAGCACTCGAGCGAATACCGACGTGGCTATCTCTGCGGACTCGTCAGGGGAGACGGTCATCTTGCCGTATATCGGTACACCCGAGCGGGACGAGCCAACGGCGATCAACATCAATTCCGGCTTGCTATGGCAGACTCAGAAGCCCTCGACCGTGCTACGGATTTTCTTTCCGGGTTTGGGATTGGAACCTTTCGATTCCTGTTCCAGGCTGAGTCGTCGATTCGGCGACGCATAGAGGCGATACGCACGAGTGCGAGAGCTTCGGTGGCCGCGATGAGCGGCTTGATCGAGTGGCCGGACCGCCCGGCCGGCGAATGGCTTCGCGGCTTCGTTGGCGGCATTTTCGATGCCGAAGGGTCATATGACGACGGGACCATCCGGATCGCGAATACCGATCACCGGATGATCGAGGTATTGAGCGCCGGTCTGCGCAGTCTTCGTTTCGACGCGATCCTGGAAACGCCGAGGCCGAGCGCGCCGAAGCCCGTGCACTGCGTACGAGTCCGCGGAGGGCTGAGGGAGCACCTGCGCTTCATCGGCGCCTTCGACCCCTCGATCGCCCGTAAGCGCGACATGGAAATTCAGTCCGTGAGGTCGGCCGCCAGACTCGAGATTGTCGAGGTCGAGCCGCTGGGTCGGACCCGCGAGCTCTTCGATATCACGACCGGTACCGGCGACTTCATCGCCAACGGCGTGATCAGCCACAACTGCTATGCCCGCCCCAGTCACCAATACATGAACCTGTCGGCGGGCCTCGATTTCGAAACGAAGCTTTTCTACAAGAAAGACGCGGCGATGCACCTGCGGGAGGAATTGAATCGCCGCGGCTACCGCGCAAGCCCGATCAATCTGGGCGCCAACACAGACCCCTACCAGCCGCTCGAGCGCAAGCTCGGTGTCACGCGCTCGATCCTGGAAGTCCTCGTCGAAAGCCACCACCCGGTCACGATCGTGACCAAGGGCGCGCTCGTCGTCCGCGACATCGACGTGCTGAGCCGCCTCGCTGCGGAACGACTCGTGAAAGTATTTGTCAGTGTGACGACACTCGACGATGAGCTGAAGCGACGGATGGAGCCGCGCGCGGCGGCGCCCAGGGCACGGCTGGCGGCAATCTCGAAGCTGGCGGCGGCTGGAATCCCGACGGGCGTGATGTTTGCGCCGGTCGTACCCGCCATCAACGACCACGAGCTCGAGGCCGTGCTGCTCGCCTCGGCCGAGGCCGGCGCGATGACGGCGGGTTATGTCCTGTTGCGGCTTCCGGGCGAGGTCAGGGAACTCTTCTATGAATGGCTGGAGACTCATTATCCTGACCGGGCGCAAAGAGTACGGAACCGCATCCGCGAGCTGCGCGGCGGCCGCGACAACGACTCGCGTTTCGGCCACCGCATGCGCGGGCAGGGGCCGTGGGCGGAGTTGCTCAAGCGCCGCTTCGAAGCGAGCTGCCGCAGGAACGGCCTCGGAAGCGGGCGCGCGGCGCCGCTCACGACGGAGCATTTTCGCCCGCCAAATCGCTCTCCCGACCAGATGGAACTGTGGTAACCGCGGCGTATACTCGGGCGAGGCGGGGAGCGCAGGCCAAGGAGGCGTCCGATGATGCGCCAGGATTTCCGGTCATTGCGTCACGCGGGCACCGGCGCCGCGACTCTCATCCTGCTCTCGGGCTGCATGACCGCGCGTCTCGAAGAGGACCGCCACCTTTCGACCGCGATCGCCTCGCATGAAGCCGTCGTCCTGCTCGCGAAGCCCCACGTCGAAGGCATTACCGCCGAAGACGATTTCATGGACTGCGTCGGCGACAAGATGGCGAGGTCGACCGGCATCCAGGTCCGTCCGAATGACGCTTTCGTCGATTCGATGTTTCCCTGGCTCGAGCCGTCGACCGCGCCGCAACGCCCGGAGGGCGTGACCAAGCTGCTGTCGAAAGACGTCGTAGCGGATCGCGTCACCGAGAGCGGCGTGCGCTATCTCATCTGGATCGACGGCGCGACGCGCCAGACCGACAGCGGCGGCAGCATCACTTGCACGCTTGGGCCTGCAGGCGGCGGCTGCATCGGTTTCGGCTGGTGGGAAAAGGAATCCGACTACCAGGCGGTTGTCTGGGACCTCAATACGGCGAAGACCGCCGGCTCCGTTTCGACGAACGTCACCGGCACTTCGGCGCTTGTCGGGGTGCTGGTACCGCTGCCCTTTATTGCACGTGTGCAGGGCACGGCCTGCGACCGGCTCGCGGGCCAGCTCGGTGCCTTCCTGCGGGGCGACGACCCGTCCGCGAAGCCAGCGGCGGCCGCGGGAACCTGAGCCAGGAGCGGCCCCCGGCCGGGTGAACCAATGCCGGGGGCGGGTCTCCAAGATTTACGGACATGCCCGAAGCCGGTCGTCTGCCAGGACGGCGCTTGGCTGGGAGAATTGACATGAAAATGACTCGCCTCATCCAGGGAATCGCGATCGCCGCGGCCATCGGCCTGCTGGTCGGTTGCATGACCCAGAATGCCTCGCAACGCCCGTCGGGAGGCGGATCCTCGGGAGGCGGGTCCTCGGGCGGCGGCGAGCAATCCGGAGGGGGCGAATCCTCCGGCGGCGGTGGTTCCTCCGGGGGTGGATCTTCGGGCGGCGGCTCGTCTGGCGGCGGAGGCGGTATTCCGGGCGGTGGCTCCGCGGGTGGCGGAAGCGCTGGAGGCGGCTCCGAAGGCGGCGGCTCGACCTCAGAATTTCCGAATGAAAGTGACGGAAATCAGGGCGGGGCCGATGCCCCAATCCCGATCCCGGGCGAAGAAGGCGGTGCAGCCGGTGGCTCCACTCAAGGCAGCGAGGCCGGCGGCGGTGGCGCAGCTGGCGAAGGGCCGGAATCCGGCACGCCGGGCGGCACGAGCGGCGGTACTTCCGATGGCCGTCCCTGTATCGACAGCGATGACGAATCCACTACCGAAGACGACGACGACACGAATGTCGAAGCCTGCGTCGACCCGCAGGTTGGCGGCCTGCCGGGTGGCCTGCCGGGCGGCGCGCCGGGAACTCCGGGTGGTGGCGCGGACGCGACGGGCGGAGTGCCGGGAGCACCGGGAGTTCCGGGCGGGAGCACCGACAATGCAGGTGGAACCCCGGGTACTCAGGCTGGTGGAAATCCGACGGGCAGCGCAGGTGGCTCGGCAGGCGGCGGTGAGCCGGGAAGCGGCGGTCAGGCTGGCGGAGCGGGCCAGGGCCCCGCCGGTGGCGCTGGCCGCAGCGAGCAGATCGGGCGCCGGCTCGACGAGACCTTCGGCACTTTCGATGCGGCCGTTCGTACGGCACAGGCGGATATCGCGAAGGAACGCGCGGCCGCGGGCGAAGCGGCGGGCGGTGAACCGGGCAATGAAAACGCTTCCGGTGGGGAGGGCGAGGACGGCGCCGGTGGCGAAGGCGGCGACGAAGCCGGGAGCGGACCGGAGCGCGAAGGCGGGCTCGAGTCGACCGGCGGTGCATCCGGCGGCGAAGCAGAGGAAGGTGCAGGTAATGCGTCGGAAGGCGGAGAAAGTGCGCAGGGCAGCGCCGGTGGAGCCGGCGGCACCGGCGGGGCGGGCGGCAAGGGCCCGTCGGGCGCGATCCCGGCCGACATCCCGGATGGCAGGGACGACGACATCGTCGCGCGGCAGATTCGCGAGGCGGCGATGAAGGAGACCGATCCAGAATTGCGCGAGGCGCTCTGGGAAGAATACCGTCGCTACAAGAAGGGGCGGTGAGGTCGAATTGAGATGCGCATGAGTCGGCATTCAGCATTCGGGTGGATTTTCGCGGCTGCGCTGCTCGCGGCGGGCTGCGTCAAGGAAACGCGGCCGCTTCCGGTGCTTCAGGCGACGCAGGCGACGACTGAGATTCCGCAGGACCTGTTGCTCGACGTCGGCGTCCACATCCTCGACCCGGGCGTGCCGAAGGAGGTCGAGGACGATCCCGAATTGATGGACAAGCGGCGGATCTATCCCGAGATCCGCCAGGCGGAGGCGCGCTACATCGCGATGCAGCTGCGCGACACGCTCGAGGACACCGGCCATTGGGGCACGGCGCGTGTCGTTCCGTCGAGCGTAAGTTCCTTCGACCTGACGGTCGATGGCGAGATCGTCGAGTCGAATGGCGCCTACCTCAAGCTCGAGGTCACTGCGCGCGACGCCACGGGCCAGGTCTGGTTTGCGGACCGTGAATACGAGGGCCGTGCCGACACGCGCGTCTATCGCGAGAACTACACGGCCGGACGTGACCCCTTCGAGAACGTCTACGTCGCAATCGCGAACGACCTGCTTGCGGCGCGCAATGCCATGACCGCGGCGGCGGTCGCGAATATCCGGCGCGTCAGCGAGCTGCGCTTCGCCGCCGACTTCGCGCCGGTCGCCTTCAGCCAGTACATCGAGCAGGACAAGAAGACGGGCAAGTACAAGGTGCTGCGCCTGCCGGCCGAGGACGACGTACTGGTCCAGCGCGTCAAGCAGATCCGCGAGCGCGACTACGGCATGATCGACACGGTCAGCGAGAACTACGCGGCCTTCAGCGAGCGCCTCGAGGAGCCGTACACGAGCTGGCGGGGTTACACTTACGACGAGATCACGGCGGAAGATAAGCTCAAGGCGCAGGCACGCAACCGCATGATCCTGGGCGCGGCGGCAGTCGCCGCGGCGATCTTCGTGCCCGATAGCTGCAGCAGCAGCAACTGCGCCCGCGCGGTGGATGCCGCCCGCTACGGCGGCGTGGCCGGCGGTGTCGCGGCAGTGATCAGCGGCTACAGGAAGCGCGAGGAAGCGAAGATCCACACCGAGTCGCTGAAGGAAATTTCCGGCTCGTTCCAGATCGAGGCGGCGCCGCTCGTCGTCGATGTCGAAGGACGGACGCTCCGCCTCACCGGCACCGCGGAAGAGCAATACGCGGAATGGCGTCGACTGCTGCACGAGCTCTACAAGGAAGAAACCGGGTTGGTGCCCACGACGCCGGCGGCGCCTGCCGCGGAGTCGAAGACGCCTGCCGCGCAATCGAGCGGCGCGGGTTGACCCCACATGAAGGAGTTGACACCCGGGCTCGAACTCGGTGCCCGGTTTGTGCTGGTGCGACGGATTGGCCGTGGCGGCAGCGCGGAAGTGTGGCTCGCGGACGACCGCGAGCGCAGCGAGCGGGTCGCGCTCAAGTTCCTGGATGAATCCGTGGCGGGCGACGTTGCCCGCATCGCGAAACTATTGGCCGAGGTGGCCCGCGCACGCGCTCTGCCGCCGGAGTTCACGGTCGCTGTCCACGGCCTCGAACAGGCGGAGGATCGCACTTTCCTCGTCATGGAATATCTCGAGGGCGGCGACCTCGGGCAGCTGCGCGGCCGCTCGTTCGAAAGCTGGTCGCGCGCCGCCGACGACGTGGCCGCAGCGCTCGAGGCCTTGCATGCACGCAGCCTCGTGCACCGCGACCTCAAGTGCGCCAACGTTTTCCTCGACGGCGAGGGCCGCGCCCGGCTCGGCGACTTCGGCCTGACGGCGCTCGCCGGCACCGTCACGACGGGCGGCTCGCCCTATAACGCGAGTCCGCAGCAGCTTCGCGGCGAGCCGGCGAGGCCCGCCGACGATCTCTATGCATTCGGCGCGCTCCTCTACGAGCTGATCGCGGGACACCCGCCTTATTACCCGGAGGTCACGCGCGATCGCGTGTTGCACGATCCGGTGCCGCCGCTCATGCCGCGGGGCGCCGTGCCCGCGGGCGTGCGGCAGCTCGCGCTCCGGTTGCTTTCGAAGTCGGCGATTGAGCGGCCGGCGAGTGCCGGCACGGTGCGCGCGATGCTGGCATCTGCGGCCGCGGACGACAGCGGGGCAGTGCAGCCGCTCGCCCACGAGGTCCCGGTGCTGCAGCCGCGGCGGGCTCCCGGCAGCCGCATGCTTCCGATTGCGATCGCGGTGGCCGTCGTCGCGGCAATCGCAGTCGTTTTCCTGTTGCCGCGCGCCGCAAAGGAGGACTCCGATTTCGCGCGCGAGGCGCGCGTCGCGGCGGAGCGCCAGGGCAGGGAGCTTCGCACGCGCGAGGAGCAGCGCGTCGCCCAGGCGGATGCGCGGGACAGGTCCGAGGCGGAGCGCGAGAAGTTCGACACCGCTTTCAAGACGCTGGATGCGCGCGCGGCGTCCCGCTGGGCGACTGCCGCGTTTGCAGAGGCGCGCGATGGCGGGTCACGGGCCGCGCAGCGCTACTCGGTCGGGGATTACGCGGGTGCCGCCCAATCCTGGCACCAGGCCTCGACGAAACTTGCGTCGCTCGAAAAACGCTTGCCGCAGGCCTTGAAGGATGCGGTGGAGCGCGGCCAGGCGGCACTCGCGGATGCGAAGACCGGGGCAGCTCGCGAGGCATTCGGGCTCGCGCTCGCAATCCAGCCCGGTCATCCGCCCGCGAAAGCGGGACTGGCGCGCGCCGACAGGTTCGATAAGGCGCTTGCAGTGATGGACCGCGCGCTCGCGGAGGAGCAGGCCGGCCGCCATTCAGCCGCTGAGGCCGGCTTTCGCCGGGCGCTTGCGATCGACGCAACCGTCCCTGGCGCGGCGGAGGGCATCGAAAGGCTGAGCGCGAGCCGAAGCGCCGACGCGTTTTCCGTTGCGATGTCGCGCGGCTTCGCCGATGCCGCCGCCGGGCGGAACGACGAGGCGCGCGCGGCTTTCGGCCAGGCGCTGGTGCTGCGGCCTGGCTCGCGCGAGGCGAAGGACGCCATCGCGTCTCTCGACCAGGGGCAGCGAGCCTCGGCACTCAACCTGCTCGAAGCGCGCGCGCGCACCGCCGAGAGCGCCGAGCGCTGGGACGAGGCGCTCGCGGCCTGGCACGAAGCGGGAACGCTCGAGCCCTCCCTCGAATCCGCGCGCGACGGGCTCGCCACGGCGACGCCGAGGGCGGAACTGCAGCGGCGCATCGACGCTCTGAATGCGAATCCGGAGCGGCTCTGGACTCCGGAGGGGCGCGCGGAGGCGCGGACCCTGATTGCGACGGCTGCCGCCGCCGGCAACCCGCGGGAGCGCCTCGCCGCGTCGGCGCGCCAGCTCGAGCGCATCGATGCGGCTGCGCAATCGCCCGTGCGCCTGCGGCTCGAGTCGGACGGGCTCACGCAGGTCGCGATCTATCGCGTCGGGCAATATGGAACATTCGCCGCGCGTGACGTGGAGCTGTTGCCCGGGCGTTACACCGTCGTCGGAACCCGGACCGGCTTTCGCGACGTGCGGCGCGAAGTGGTCTTGCCGCCGGGTGTCGCGCCCACCGCGGTGATCGTGCGATGCGAGGAGCCGATTTGAACGAGTTCTGGCTCGAGGATCCGCTCGGCGAGCGCAAGCTGCGGCCGTCCGACTTGCCGCTCACGGTCGGCGGGCCGGGCGCGGCGGTCGTCATACCCGGCTGCAAGCCGGGCGAGATTCGCGCGCGCGTCGCGCTCACCACCCAGGGGCTTTCGATTACACCGGCGCCGGGCGCGGGTCCGGACGCGCTCGACGGCGTCAGTATCGCGCTCGAAGAACGCGGCGGTCGCTCGACCATAGTCGTGCGCCACGGTGGTGTCGCGAATGTCACGCGCCCGCCGATGTTCGCGGGTACGGCCGCGGATTCCGGCGACGCGAGGGACCGGTTGCCGATAGCGGTCGTGGACTACCGGCCGCGCGCATTGAAAACCGCGCGTCCGCGGTCGCCGCGGAGCTGGGCGAGGCCCGCGCGCTGGGCCGCTGCCGGGGTGGTGGTCGCCGCGCTCGGCTATCTGTTCACGGCGACCGCGGTCGAAGTCGCTACGAGCCCTGAGGCGGACCTCGACGGCGTCAACTTCGTGGGCACGGCCTGGGACATCGGCTTCGGCGGACGGTACCTGGTGCCGCCCGGAAAATACGAGCTTCGCGTCGAGGCCGAAGGATTTGCCGAAGCACGCCAGGCGGTCGAGATCGGCAGGAACTCCGGGCAGCGCCTGGTCGTCGCGCTTGAGCGGCTGCCGGGACAGGTAACCTTCGACACGGGTGGAGTGGCGGCAAGCCTCGCCGTGGACGGCGCGCCGGTCGGGCCGCTGCCCGGCGAGTACGAGCTGCGCGCGGGCACGCGCGAGCTCGCGATCAGCGCGCCGCGCCATGCCGAGCAAAGCGTCCGCCTGGAAGTCGCGGGCGGCGGCGAGCGCCAGGAGCTCAAGGTTTCCCTCGAGCCGATTTACGCGCGGATCACCGTGACGAGCGTTCCCGCGGGCGCGACGGTCTGGGCGGATGACCGTGAGCTGGGCGTGACGCCGCTTGAGACCGAGCTCGACGCTGGGCGTTACACGCTCGCGATCGTCCACCCGGAATTCCGGCGCTTCGAGAGCCCGTTGACCGTAGTCGCACGGAAGCCGCAGGTCGTCGGGCCGGTCGAGCTCGGCATGCCCGATGGCCGCCTCGTCGTGCAGAGCCGTCCTTCGGGCGCGGACGTCAGCATCGGCGGCCGCTATCGCGGCCGCACGCCGCTCACGGTCGGCGTGCCGCCCGGCATGCCACAGGATGTTCTGCTGACGCTGGCAGGTTACGCGCCCGCGACGCAGAGCGTCTCGGTCGAAAGCCGGGCGGAGCGGAAGTTGTCTGTCGACCTGAAGGCCGTGCTCGGCGACGTCCGCGTGACCGGCCAGCCGGCAGACGCAGTCCTTTATGTGGACGGCGCTTCGCGCGGGCCGGCGAACCAGACGCTCTCGCTTTCCGCGGCGCCGCACGTCTTCGAGGTGCGCAAGTCCGGCCTCGAACCCTTCCGTGCGACGATCACTCCGCGCGAAGGTCAAACCCAGGTCGTCGAGTACACGCTCCGGACTGCGAGCGAAGCGCGGGTCGCAGGCATGCCCGCGCAGCGCGCGACCTCGACGGGCCAGCAGCTCGTGCTCGTCAATGGCGGGCGCTTCACGATGGGCAGCCCGCGCCGCGAGCCGGGCCGCCGCTCAAACGAATCCGAGCGTGTGGTCGAATTGAAACGGCCGTTCTATATCGCGCGCTTTCAGGTGACGAACCGCGAGTTCCGCGAATTCCGAGCGGATCACCTCTCGGGCATTTTCAAGGACGAATCGCTCGACCTCGAGCGCCATCCCGCCGTGCGCGTCACCTGGCAGGATGCCGCGGCTTTCTGCAACTGGCTCTCCGGGCGCGACAAGCTGCCGCCGGCATATGCGCGCCGCGGCGACCGTCTCGAGCTGGTCGAGCCGGTGACGACCGGCTACCGCCTGCCGACGGAGGCTGAGTGGGAGTTCGCCGCGCGCTTCGACGGCAGCCGCGCGACGCGCAAGTACCCCTGGGGCAATGACCTGCCGGTGCCGGCTCGCTCGGGCAACTGGGGCGATGCGACGGCGATCTACCTGACGCCTGTCACGATCTCGGGCTACGACGATGGCTTCCGCGTCGCGGCGCCGGTAGGCAGCTTCGCGGCGAATCCGCTCGGGCTGCACGACCTCGGCAGCAATGTGCTCGAATGGGCGACGGACCGCTACTCGATTTACGTGGTCGGCCCCGATTACGCGTCGACCGACCCGGTCGGCCCGCAGGCGGGCGAGAGCCACGTGATCCGGGGCGCGGGCTGGCTCACGGGCAAGATTCCGGAACTGCGCCTCGCCGTACGCGATTCGGGCACGGCGGCAAGGCCCGACCTCGGCTTCCGGATCGCGCGATACGCGGAGTGAATGAGATGAGATGGCTGATCGCGATTGCGGCTTCATCGCTCGTCCTCGTCGCCTCGGCGATCGAGGCGCCGAAGCCCGCCCCTGGAACTGCGCCGGCCAAGGTGGATCCGTCGAAGGATCAGCCGGCCGAGACACCGCCGGCGGCGCCCTCGGAAAACTCGCCCGCAGAGGTGCAACCCGCCGGCGATGCATCGGAGACGCCCGATTCCGCGGCTCCGGTCGAGGAAGAAGAGGAATTGCCGCCGCTGCCGCCGGGCACGGCGCCGTCGGGCCCGCCGCCCGCGCGCTTCGATCCGACCGAGAAGGTTCGCGCGGACTTTCCCGTTTCATTTCCGATCGACATCTGAGGATTTCATGAAGACCCGTTATCCGAAGGAATTCCTGTATAGCCTGGGTTCCCTGCTCGCCGCAGCGATCGTGATTCACGCGATCTGGACTGTCTGGGTGCGGCCCGGCGCGCAGGCGGTGCTTGCAGTCCAGGCCGAATCGATGCGCAAGGACCCGAACTACGTTCCCGAGCGGTCGATGTTCGTGATCATGAAGGACTGGGAACAGGAAAGTTGCGTGATCCTGATGATCTGGGCGCTCGCGATGATCGGCTTCAAGAATCACGCGACACGGCGCGAGCAGGAACAGCTCGAAGGCGATCCCGTGCGCGTGCCGGAGGGCATGCGGATCCTGCCGGAGGACACGCGCGAGTACGTGCGCCAGCTCGAGTCGCTGCCGGGCGAGCAGCAACACTCACTGATCGTGCGTGCGTCCAAGGCGGCGCTCGCCCGCTTCGGGGCGACGCGAAACGTCCAGGACGTCTCGGAGGCGGGCCACGCCGTCTGTGCCGCGGAAGCCGAGCGACTTGATTCGGAATTGTCGATGCTTCGCTACATCGCGTGGGCGATACCCGCAATCGGATTCATCGGAACGGTGCGAGGCATCGGCGATGCACTGGCTGAGGCGCACAAGGCGGTAACCGGGGACATCTCGGGGGTCACCGAGGGCCTCGGCGTCGCTTTCAATTCGACGCTCGTCGCGCTGCTCCTCTCGCTCGTGCTCATGTTCCTGCTGCACCAACTGCAGCTGGCGCAGGAACGGCTCGTGCTGGACGCAGAGATCTATCTCGACAACCGCGTGTTGCGCAACTTGCAGGTGCGTTGACGATGGCGACAGTTGGTTTTGAAATCGTCGATGCGGCGGTGATTGCCGTCCGCGAAGGCTCGCGCGCCGCCGCGAGCCCTGGCGTCGCGCTGCTCGCGCAGGGCGGGCCGATCGTCGGCGAGCCGGCGGTAGCTGCCGCGAGGCTCCAGCCCGTGCTCGCCTCCGACCGCTTCTGGTCGGACCTGGCGCTCGACTCTTTCGCCGGATCGGCGGAGCAGTCGATGTCTCATGCGGACCTCGCGCACGCGCACCTGCAGGGAATTTGGCGCTCGATCGCCGAAGCGGGCGACGATGCCGTGTTCGCGCTGCCGGGCTCGATGCGCCTGCACCAGGCCGGGCTCCTGCTCGGCATCGCCCGGAGCATTGGCATTCCGGTCGCGGGCCTCGTCGATTCCGCCGTCGCCGCCTGCGCGGGGCTCGCCGCTCGCCCCGTGGTGCTGCACCTGGACGTGCAGATGCACCAGTCGGTGCTGACCGAGCTGGACGGCGAAACGGTCATGCGCCGGCGGCGCGTGGAGATCGCGCCGCGCGCCGGCCTGAAGGCGATGTATTCAGCCTGGTCACAACTCGTCAGCGAAGCGATGGTACGGCGCACGAGATTCGACCCGCTGCACCGGGCGTCCAGCGAGCAGCAGCTGTACCAGCGCCTGCCGGATTGGCTCGCCGTGCTGGCGGGGCAGGAATCCGTTGATGCCACCATCGACGGGGAGGCCGGCGCGTTCAGCGCCACGCTGCAGCGCGAGCAGTTCACGCTCGCGGCCGAGGCCTGGTATGCGCAGATCGGCGAGCTCGTGCGCGGCATCCATCGCGCCGACGAACCGGCGACCCTCGTTGTCTCCTCGCGCGCTTCGCTGTTGCCGGCTCTCGGCGAACGCCTCGCGGCGCAAGGCGGAATGGAACTCGCGCGACTCGCGGAGACGGCGGCGGCAGCGGGTGCGGCCGGGCACGCGGGCGAAATCGGTCCTGGTGATCCGCCGGCACTCGTGACTGCGCTCGCGCGGACTCACGCATCCGCGGGCCGGGCGCCGAGGCGCGGCGGCAGGGCCACCGCAACCCACGCGATACTTGACGGCCGCGCGCACGCGATCGACGAGCGGCCGCTCGTGATCGGAGCGGGCGACGGCGACGGCAGGCGTATCGCGCTCGCGGGGGCAGTCGAAGGAATTTCGCGGACCCATTGCACGCTCATGCGCCAGGCCGGCCGCTCGATCGTGCGCGACCACAGCCGGTACGGTACCTTCGTGAACGGCATTCGTGTCGAAGGCAAATCGGAACTCGGCGCCGGCGATCGATTGCGGGTCGGATCGCCGGGTTTCGTGTTCGAGCTCGTGACGGCCGAGTGAGCTGACCGATGGCACGGCGCCAGACAACCACGTTCAGCATGTCGTTCCTGGACGTGATTTCCTGCGGCTTCGGCGCGGTCGTGCTGTTCTACACGATCATCAGCGCGCAGGCGGGGCTGTACCGGATCAAGGAAACGACCGACCTTTCGGCCGAGGCAAGGAAGCTCGAGCAGGAAGTGATCGACGGCTACAAGCACCTGGCGGAGCTTCGCAACGCGCTCGACTCCACCGAAGACCGCAAGGTCCGGGCGGTCGGCCTGTCCCGGGAGGTGATGGAGAGGCTGAAGTTGACGGAGGAGGAGCTGGCGCGCTTCGAGCACGACACGCTCGCGCGGCGCGAAAGCCTCGAGCGCCTGAAGGCGGACCTCAAGTCGCTCGAGGAGAGCACGCGCCGCCTGAAGGAAGCCGCGCCGCCCGAGCCCACGAGCCCTGTGCCGATCGTCGACAAGCAGCAGCTCGTGACGCTGCGCGTCGACGGCAAGCGCGTGCTGGTGCTGGTCGATGCCTCGGCGAGCATGCTCGACGAGACGCTCGTCAACATCATCCGGATGCGCAATATGCCGCCGGAGCGGCGGATCAGCTCGAGCAAGTGGCAGCAGGCGGTCAACACGGTCGAATGGATGGCCTCGCGCCTGCCGGACACGACGCTGTTCCAGATCTACGCCTTCGACACCGCGCCGCGGCCCCTCGTCGAAGGAAGCGCCGGCCGCTGGCTCGATGCGCGCGATTCCGCCCAGATCGAAAAGGCGCTCTCGGCGCTCCGGGAAACGGCGCCGACCGGCGGGTCGAGCCTGCAGAACGCATTCGCGGTGATCAGGACGCTGGACCCGGCACCGGACAGCGTGATCCTCGTGACCGACGGCCTGCCGACGCAGGGCGACAAGCCGCCTCTGTTGCGCACGCTCGTGACCATGGAGCAGCGCGAAGACCTGATGCAGGACGCGGTGAAGTCGCTGCCGCCGCAGCCGCCCCGGATGAGCGTCGTGCTCCTGCCGATGGAAGGCGACCCGTCCGCGCCCATCTTCTTCTGGCGACTCGCGCGTTCGACCGGCGGCGGCTTCCTGAGCCCGGCGAAGGACTGGCCATGAAGCGCCGCACGCGCCGTGACACCGAGACCTTCAGCATGTCCTTTCTCGACTGCATCTGCTGCGGGTTCGGCGCGATCATCCTGCTGCTCGTGCTGAATGAGTCCGGCGAGCCCATCCAGCTCGAGCAGTCGAAGAAGGACCTCGACGCGCAGATCGTGAAGTACGAGCGGGAGGTTTTCGATATCCGTGGCATGGCGGTCGTGCTCGAGCGCGAGCTGCGCGCGCGCATCGAGGAGCTGAGCGAGGAGCAGAAACGCCTCGCGCGGCTGCGCGGCGACCTGTCGTCGATCGAGGGCCAGCACAAGGCGAGCACGGATGAGGAGGACGCGCTGAAGAAGCTGAACGAAACGCTCGCCGAGGCGCGCAAGACGCTGATCGACGAGACGCGGGAATTGCAGAAGAGCGGCCGCCAGCAAGTCTACAACCAGCCGGTCGCGGGCGTGCCTATCGACAGCGAATACGTCATCTTCATCGTGGACACGTCGGGCTCGATGCAGTCCCAGAACTGGCGCTATGCGGAGCAGAAGCTCGGCGAGGTGCTGAACATCTACCCGAAGCTGAAGGGCATCCAGGTCATGGACGACGAGGGCGGGTACATGTTCAGCGAGTACCGCGGCAAGTGGATCCCGGACTCGCCGGCGCGCCGCAAGGCGATCCTGGACCGCTTCCGCAACTGGCAGGCGTTCTCGAACTCGAGCCCGTCCGAGGGTATCATCGCCGCGGTGCGCACGTTCTGGACGCGCGATCACCCGATCAGCATTTACGTGTTCGGCGACGAGTTCACGGGCCCGTCGATCCAGGAAGTGGTCGACACGGTCGATCGGATCAATCGCTCCGCGAAGTCCGGCGAGCGGCTTGTCCGCATTCACTCACTGGGTTTCCCGATCCCGGGCCAGTACCCCCAGCACACGAGCATGCGTTATGCGACGCTGATGCGCATACTTTCGGCCCGGAATGGCGGCGTGTTCGTCGGCCTGCCAGAGGGAAATTCGGACGCCCTGCGACGGAGCAAGCGATGACCATGACGATTATCCGTCCGGCTCTCGCCGCGATTTGCCTCGGGCTCCTGTCGGCCTGCACCGCAACGCGTCTTACGACCCGGGCGCAGCTGCCGCCTCCGCTCATCGAGCAGCTTCCGGTGCGCGTCGGCGTCCACTACTCGAAAGAGTTCCGCGAGTACGTGCACCGGGAAACGCGCGGCACCATCGAGTACGAGATCAACCTCGGCCCCGCCCACGTGACGAACCTCGACTGGCTGCTGAAGGCCATGTTCCGGGACATCGTGCCGGTGGAGGACCCGACGCGCGTGGCCGGCGTCGCGCCGCCGCTCGCCTTCGTGCTCGAGCCCCGGTTCGAGGAGTACTCCTTTCTCACACCCAAGGACGTGGCGGGCGAGGCCTTCATCGTCACGATCCGTTACCTGCTCACGCTCTATGACGGAAACGGCGCGCGCGTCGATTCGTTCACGCTGACCGGCTACGGCCGCGAGAAGGCGCATACGCTCGCGAGCAAGGAGCCGCTCGCGATCGCGACGCAGCGCGCGATGCGCGATGCCGGTGCGAAGGTCGCCGTCGAATTAACCGACCAGGAGTCGGTCCGCCTCCTGCTTCGCGGCGCGGGAAGCCCCTTGCCCGTCTCGCCGCCGGCTCCGCCCGAGGTCCTGCAGGCGCCCGTCGAGAGTCAGCCCGCGGGCGAGGCGCCCGCCACGCAGGACGCGCCTGCAGAAAAATCGCCAGTGAATGAACCGCCGGAAGAGATGCCGCCAGTGGATGGGCCGCCGTCGAATGAGCCGGAAGCATCGACGCCGCCGGCAGGAGATGTGCCGCCGTCAGGTTCCGGAGTTTGAGGGCTTCTCGGTCGCCGGGGCCCCGTCGGCAGTCGTCGGCGGCGGCGGGCCCGATTCCGGATCGTATTCCTGGTACCACTCGCTCGTGAACGTGACACCCGCGGTCGAGACCGGCTTGCCCTCAGAGAAGCGCGGGCTGTAAATCGACTTCGACACTGCGCGGCGCGAGTGGGAAAGCTGCGCTTCGTCCATGGTCGTGGACACGACCGCGATCTCCTCGGGCACACCGACGTCCGAAACGACGAAGCTGAAGACGGTCTTTCGGATCACGTATTGCCCGGACAGCGTATTGAGCCCGCGGCTCGCCGAGACCGGCGGTCGGTAGAACACCATCCGCGGCGCCTTCAGGGGATTGCCCGCGAGCGGGTCCGCCGCAACCTGGGCCTCGAAGATGCCGGCGGCCTCCGCGTAGTACGGGACCGAAATCGTCGGCCGCGACGTGGACTGGAACCAGTCGCCGAGCTCGATCAGCGTTTCCGTCATGAGGTCCTTGGGCGGATCCGACGTTCCGCGCAGGAGATCCAGCGCGGTCTGCGCGGCCTTGAGCCCGGTGCGGTCCGCTGCCGGCGGCGGCACGCGCGACTCGCGATAGACCTTGCCGATCATTTCGCCGGTCACCTCGTCGCGGGCCGGTTGCTGGCTGTCGAGCGTCTCCGGATCCATCGTGTACTGCATGCGGTGGGTGCGCGCGATGCCGACGAGCGCCTTGACCGCCGGCGGGTTGTAACCGCTCTTCTGCATCGCGACGTCGCGCGCGCGCATATACATCATCCGCGCGTTGATGAATTCCCGAAGCCCCTCGTAGAAGTTGCCGAGTTCGAGCAGCGGGGGGAGTGTCCGCTCGTCGCCGTAGCCGTAGTTCTGCTCCGCGATCCTGAGCGCGTACATGCGCTCCTTCTGGGCGCCGACGAAATCGCTCATTGCATAACGGCTGTCCGCGGCCTGTGCGATCAGGGGCAGCTGCTGGAGGTTGAAGAGGCCATCCGCCCGCCGGCTCACGGCGAGCGCGCGGTCGAAGTGCTCCGCGGCGACCTGGTGCTGGTCCTGCGCCGCGTACACCGCGCCGAGTCCCGCGAGCGGCACGACGAGGCGTCGCGACGAGATCCCCTGGGTCGATTCGAGCAGCTCGAGCGATTGCCGGTAGCTCGCTTCGGCGCCCGTGTAGTCGGCGAGCTGGTACTGCGTGGCGCCCAGGTTGTTGTAGGCGATGGGCAGCTCGTGGTCGCGCGCGGAATCCTGCTCGGACAGTTCGACCACGCGCTTGGCGTAGGGCAGGGCCTCGTCGAAGCGTGCGGTCTCGTACAGGGCTCGGAACTGCTGGTAAGCCTCCAAGCGTGAATCCTGCGCGAGTATCTTGAGCTGCTGGCGGGGTGCCGGGGGCTTTGCGGGAACCTGCGGCGCCGTCGCTTCCGGCAGCGGTTGTGCGGACGCTTCGGGCAGCGGCGGCGGCTCGCTTGTCATCTCGCCGGGGGCGGCCTCGGCGGAGAGCGGTTTCGCAGCCGGCGACTCGGCGGGTGTAGTGGCAGGGCTGGCCTCTGGATTCGCGGCCGGTTCCGGGGCCGCCTGGGCCTGCGGCGGAACGGGCGTCTCGCCCGTCTGGCCTTCGGCTGGCGTAGCGGCTAGCAACAGGAACGCGAGCACCGGGATCATGCTGGGACGATAGACCATCCATCCGGGATCATGTTCCCCGTCGCGCGCATGCGGACGAACAGGCGGGCGGGGTTCCGCACGAGCGACTTTAGGTCGCCGCAGGAGCGAGTGCGGAACCCCGCCTGCCCCTTCATCCGGCGCCTCCGCGCTCGAAGACCGCGATCAGGCCTCCCGCACACAGGGCGAGAAGCGGGTCCGTGATCTCGGCCGTCTGGCCCGGCAGCCAGGTCTGCAACAGCTCGACGGCGAACACGGCTCCCGCTCCGATGCTTGTTGCCGCGACCACGGAGAGCCCTGCTTGTGCGAGCAGCCAGACGAGCGCGCCATTCATGAAGCAGCGCAGGAACACGTCGGCCAGGTTGGCGGCGCGGTACTGCGTCAGGCTTTCGCCAAAGGGCAGCAAGGCAAAGCGGTCCTGCGCAATCTGGAAATCGAATGGCACGAGCCCCTGGAATGCGATGAGGAGCACGAGTGCCAGGGCGAGCAATCGCGCCGCGGTCACGCGCGGCAGGCGCGCAAGTGCCGGCGCTAGGACGAGGGCAATCGCCATCCCGGCCACCTCGGCCCATTGGAGGCCAAGGCCATCGAACAGGACGCGGCCTGCAAGCACGACGCCCATCGAGCCGGCGGCCAGCGCGAGTGCGCGGCCCGGCGCAAGCCGTTCGCAGACGAGGCGCAGTGTGAGCCAGGCGAGGAGGTGGGCCGCGAACACGCCAGGAGGCGGCCGACCGCCATCGGCAAGCGGTGCGAGGTTCGAGGCCCATTCGGCGGGATCCAGGACCAGCGCAAATGGCGCGAGGCGGTAACCGATCCACGAGAAGAGCAGTGCCGCCGCGACAGGATGGCGCAGGAGACCGGCGAAGTGCGAGGAGTGCAGGCGCTGTCGTGTACGCGCGAGCGCGAGTGCGAGGCAGGCGCCGGCGAAGGCGCCGACGCTGTTGCAGGTGAAGTCGGCGAGGCTCGACACTCGCCGCGTTTCGTAGAGCTGGGCGAACTCGATCGCATAGGACAGTGCGGCAGCGATGAGCGTCGCCGCGACGACCGCGATGGCTCCGCCGAAGCGCGGTGCAAGGAGCCACGCGAGGCAGGTCCCGAGCGGGAGATAGAGCAGCACGTTCGCTGCGATGTCGCTGCGCGTCATGCCGGCCCGCGGCAGTTCGCCGAGCTGCTCGAGCGGGACCGCGCCGTCCAGCGAAAAGCTGAAGGGATAGAGCGAGGCGAAGACGATCAGGAAAGTGATCGCGGCGAGGAGCCGGGTCGCGATGCGACGGTCATGCGCGATCACGCGCTCACCCGAGCCGGACGGAGCGGCGCAGTGCGAGGATCTCCTCGTTGCGGAGTGTGCGGAAATGGCCGGTCGGCAGGCGGCCGAGCTGGAGGCTGCCGAGCGCGACGCGCTCGAGTCCCTTCACCTTGGCGCCGACCCGGGCGAAGAGGCGCCGGATCTCGCGGTTCTGGCCTTCGGCGAGCGTGACCGAGACGAGCGAGAGGTCGCCGCGGCGCCGGTCCTTCATGCGCTTCAGCACGCGAACCTGCTGCATGCGCGCGCGCTTCGCGCCGCCCGGCGGTGAACGGGTGTCGGCGAGGTACATGCCCTTCGAAAGCTGCGCGAGCGCGCCATCCGGCAGGGCGCCTTGCACCGTGACGCGGTATTCCTTGGCAATTCCGGAGCTCGGATGCGCCAGGCGATGGGCGAGCTCGCCGTCGTTGGTCAGGAGCACGAGTCCAGTCGAATCGGAGTCGAGACGGCCGACTGGGTAGACGCGATCGCCCGCAGGCACGGCGGCGCTCACGAGGTCGACGACATTCACGCGTCCACCCGGGTCGCGGGCCGTCGAGATCACGCCGCGCGGCTTGTTGAGCATCAGGTAGAGCCGCTCGCGCGCACGCGGGCCATGCTGACGCCGCACATCGACCACGTCACCGTCGAGCTCGATCAGGTCACGTACGGGATCGACGAGGCAGGGTAGCTCCAGGACGCGCCGGCCATTGACCCGCACGCGTCCCGCGCGGATAGCAAACTCCGCATCGCGGCGCGACGAGATGCCCGCGTCCGCGAGCACTTTTTGCAGGCGCTCTCCCGTCTGCGCGTGCTCGCCCTTCGGCAGCCGTTCTCTGTTTTCCGCAGGCAGCGGGGCTGGCTTGCGGTCGCGGAATCTCGGGTCGTGCATGATCCGGCTCTCGGGCCCTGGCGGGCCCCAAGCCATGGATCATAGAAAATCGGGCGGGGACTGGCACGGCCGGCCGCGGCCGTGCCCGTGGATCAGCCGACCTTGGCGCCCGGCTTCAGCACCCAGACCTTGCACCAGCCCTGGGCCTTGACGTCCTTGCCTGGGAAAATGTTGCAGGGGCCTTCCGCGCTGCCTGCCTTGCCGGTGAATTGCATGCAGTTCGCGCACACCTGCCCTGGCTTGTAGTTTGGATTCGCCTCTGCGCTCACCTTCTTCGCGTCGGCCACGTAACCGAGCGACTTCGCGGTCGCATCGGACTCCGAGAGCAACTCCGCATTCGCGGACCGCGCGAGGAGGGTGGCGGCCGGCACGGCGGCGATGCCTGCGATCGCGCCTTGCAGCAACTGCCTGCGGGAAAGTTTTTCGTCCGTCATCGGATAATCCTCGTGACTTCCGGCATCCCGCCGGATCGCCTTCAATTGTCGCAATTCCTTTGCACTGCTGCGTCGAATGAGAACCATTCGTAACGGTTGCACGGGTTCCGCGCAATCGATTTGTTAGACTCGCCGCGGGCCTGTAGCTCAGTGGTTAGAGCAGGGGACTCATCTTTCTTCGGGAAAAGGTGCCCCGGCCCCGAAAGGGACCGGGTGGACGGGACGAATTCAGGGAAACCTTCCAGCGCAGGGCGGCTGATGGCAATCCTGAGCCGAGCCGGCGGTGCACCGCCGGAAGGTGCAGAGACTACCTGAGGGCTTCGAGTGCCCTTGATGACAGGCGAGAGCGTCCCGCACCCTCATCGGCCGACTGGCCGCGGGTGAAGAGATAGTCCGCGCCCGCCGGAAACGGTGGGACCACGCGAATCCCTTGGTCCTGGGTTCGAATCCCAGCGGGCCCACCAATTCCGGATTCCGTCCGGACACGCCATCGGCGTGGCCGAAATGCAACAAACCTCCGGGACTTGCGGTAATTACTTAATCTAGAGACACTCTTCCCCACAACATCGCCCGGAGAGACGGGCTAGAAACAGGGGCAGGAGCATGAACAGGATCACCCGGCTGCGACCCGCGTCGCTCATTGCGAGCGCCGTTGCACTCGTCCTTGGGCAGAGCGCCTTCGCGCAGGAAACGACGGCTCTCGGCGAAATCACGGTCACCGCGCGTAAGCGCGCCGAATCCCTGCAGGACGTCCCCTTTGCCATCAGCGCGCGGACGGGCGCGGACCTCGCGGCCGCCGGCGCACAGAACATCGAGGACGTGTCGCGGAACATCGCGGGCCTCTCGGTGCAGAACCTTGGGCCTGGACAGAGCCAGGTCGGCCTGCGCGGCATATCCGCGGGCAAGATTGACCGCGACCTCGCGGGCATCAAGGAGCAGGTCGGCGTCTACATGGACGAGTCCGTGATCTCGTTGTCCCTCTTCACGCCGGATCTCGACCTCTACGACCTGAATCGTGTCGAAGTGCTGCGCGGTCCGCAGGGCACGCTGTTCGGCTCCGGCTCGTTTGCGGGCACGGTCAGGTACATCAGCAACCAGCCGGACCTCGCTGACGACTACGGCAACGTGGAGGTCAGTGGCAGCAGCGTCGACGGCGGCGGCACCGGCTATGACGCCCGCGCAATGATGAACTTCGCGCTCGGCGATCGCGCCGCGCTGCGCCTCGTCGGGTATTTCGCCGAGCTGCCGGGCTACATCGACTCGCATCGTCCCGGCGGGACAATTGAAGATGACGTCAACAGCGGCGAGCGCAAGGGCGGGCGCATGGCGCTTCGCTGGGAGCTCACGGACAACGTGGCGATCACGCCGCGCGTGATCTACCAGTCGGTCAACACCGACGGCGTCAACCGTCAGGACGAATGGAACATGCTCGCGAATCCATTCACGACGACCGAGCCGGCCGTCGACATCGGCGAGCGGGAGCAGTACACGAATTTCGAGGAGAAATTCTCCGACGATTTCCTGCTGGGCGATCTCACGGCGGAATTTGATCTTGGCGGGGTCGTGCTGACCTCGATCAGTTCTTACACCGATCGCGATATCCTCATGGCGCGCGACGCAACGCAGCTGACGGGCAGCGTCACGTACTTCAACGTGAATATTGGCGGCGCAGCTGTGCGCCTCGACTCCCAGTTGCGCGACGCCACACAAGTCGAAGTGTTCACACAGGAATTGCGCCTCGCTTCGGACAATGAAAGCCGCTTCCAGTGGGTCCTGGGCGGTTTCTACAGCGACATGTCTCGCGACTATGGACAGACCCTGCCGACTCCAGGCTATGACGCATTAATTGGCGCGCCAGGCTCAGTATTCGGCGCACCGCCGGACAGCCCGTTCTTCTCGGATATCCCTTACGACATCACGCAGATGGCTTTCTTCGCAGAAGGCACATTCGACATTACCGAGCGGTTCTCTGCGACGCTCGGCGGACGCTACTACGACTTTGAAGAAGATCGCGTCCTCTACTTCGGTGGTGTCTTTGCGGATACGGATGGCGGGCCGGACGAGCTGACCAATGGTCCCGGCTCCGTTAGTGACGACGGTTTCCTGCCGCGCCTGCTCTTGTCCTACGACGTCAGTGACAACGTGCAATTGAATGCGCAGGCAGCTGAGGGATTCCGGCTGGGCGGCATCAACGATCCGCTGAACATTCCGCTGTGCACTGCGCAGGACATCCTGGACTTCGGCGGACACCCCACGTTTGAGAGCGAGACGCTCTGGAATTACGAGCTGGGCGCAAAGATCGGATTCGCCAGCGGCCGCGGGCAGTTCAACATGGCGGTGTTCCACGCCGATATCGAGGACCTTCAGGTCCCGGCAGTTGCGGGCAACTGTTCTTCGCGCATCGCCATCAACGTGCCGGAATCACATTCAACGGGTGTCGAGATGGAGCTGACGGCGGCGCCGACAGACCGCTTCGACTTCGGCATTTCGGCGAGCTACACCGAGTCTGAGATCGACACGAGTGTCACCTCTGGCTCGGGCGCGATCCTCGCGGGCATCGAGGAAGGCAATCGCCTGCCGTCCACGCCGGAGTTCCAGCTTGCGGCCAATGCGACCTACAGCTGGCCGATGACGGCGCGTGTCGAGGGCTTCATCACGGGTACGTATCAGCACGTCGGAAGTCGCTTTACGCAGATGGGCGATCAGGTGCCTGGATTCGGGACGTTCGGAATCATACTCAGTCCCAATCCGCCAACTACTGGCTTCGGCGATCCGGAGGTCAATGGCGTCCCGCTGACGTCGGTCACTTTCGAGCCGCTGCTGCCGGCCTACGATATCGGGAACCTGCGGTTCGGCGTGCGCGGCGACGACTGGGAAGCGGCGCTCTTCGTCAACAACGTCGATGACGAAAACGCGTTGCTGGCTCTCGACCAGGAGCGTGGGCGCGTCGCGCGCGTCGGCTACCTGGTGAACCAGCCGCGGACCTTCGGCATCACGTTCCGCAAGGACTTCGGTGGCGAGGAGCCAGTCGTGGCCGCACCGCCGCCGCCGCCGCCACCCCCGCCGCCGCCACCTCCGCCGCCGCCCCCGCCGCTGCCGGGCGACGCGGATAAGGACGGCGTCACGGACGACAAGGACCGCTGCCCGACCACGCCCATCGGCGTCGTTGTCGACGACATCGGCTGCTTCAAGGAGATCACGTTGCGTGGCGCGCTGTTCGAGTTCGATTCGTTTGCTTTGACGGCCGAAACGCGCGGAAAACTCGACGCGCTAATCGCTGACCTCAAGACGAGGCCGGCCGATATCGTCGCCGGGACGAAAATAGCCGTTGAAGGTCACACCGACAGCGTGGGTTCGGATGCGTACAACCAGGTCCTGTCGCAGCGCCGGGCCGATGCGGCGAGGCAATACCTCATTGACAATGGTGTCAGCGGTTCTACGGTCGTTGCGACCGGTGCCGGCGAGTCAAGCCCGACCGACACCAACGACACGGCCGAGGGGCGGAATAACAACCGCCGCGTGGTGATCAAGGCGACGCGCTGACCGGTCGCCGGTGAGATCAGGGCCGGCCCCTCCGCGGGGGCCGGCCTTCTTTATGCCCGGATTCCGGGGTTTTCCGGCCTAAAACGCGCCGTTTGTCATATTTTTGCGCTCCGCGTCACGTTCGCGCTCCGCGCAGTTTGTCACTGTCATCGGACCACAGTCCGGCCCCGGAACGCACTGCCTTGTCCAGATACAGGAAAATCCCAGTCGTCGAGCTCGAGGTCGGAATGTACGTCTCGGAGCTCGACCGGCCCTGGCTTGAAACCCCATTCCTGTTCCAGGGTTTCTACGTCAGCAACGACGCAGAGCTGGCCGCCGACGGCATCGATCCAGCGGAGTACTACCTCAATTGACGCCATGATGACAGCGCAGGTAACGCAGCCTGGCAGCAGTGGCTATGCGGACTGCCTCGAGGCAATCCGCGCACGGCTCGCGGCGCGCGAGGCGAAGCTCTACGGCATTGCGGTGGTCGTCGTCTACGTGCACCATCTCGAGAGCCTGTTCGCGAGTGCCGGCCACGTGAACGCCGCGCGGATGCTCGATGAGCTCCGGAACCGCCTCTCGCAGGTCTCGCGGCCCGGGGATTACTTCGCGCGCCTCGGGGACCGCAAGTTCGTCTTCGTGCTATCGAACCTCCGGAACGAAGGGCATGCGCTGCTCGCTGCCAACAAGGTGCTGCGCGCGGGCGCCGAGCCCGTCGCTTCCGGTGGCCAGCACGCCACCGTGCGCCTTTCCGTCGGCATCGCGATGTATCCCGGCCATGCGCGCACGCCCGAGGCGCTGATGCAATGCGCCGAGATCGCGCTGCTCGAGGCCTGGAAGACTAAAGCCGCGACCGTCGTCTACACCGACCGCAAGGCGGAAGAGCTCGTGGCCGGCTGGGACCTCGAGACCCAGCTCGCGAACGCACTCGAACATGGCGATCTCGTGCTGAACTACCAGCCGAAGCTTTCGCTGCCGAAGCTCGAGGTCGTGGGCGTCGAGGCGCTGATGCGCTGGAACCGGCCGGACGCCGGCAATGTGCCGCCTGAGATCTTCATCGACGTGGCGGAGATGACGGGCCAGATCGATCCGCTGACGCGATTCGCCTTCCATCGCGCGCTGCGCCAGATCGGTGAGTGGCCGAAGAGCCTTGGCCCGATCGGCGTCGCGGTCAATGTCACGCCGTCGATCATCTGCAATCCGGAGCTCGTGGAGGTGATCCGCGACGCCGCCGGGCTCTGGTCGGTCGGATTCGACCGGCTCACGGTCGAAGTGACTGAGAACGCGCTGATGGTCGATAGGGAACGAAGCCATCGCGTGTTGACGGAATTGCGCGAGATGGGCGCACGCATCTCGATCGACGATTTCGGGACGGGTTATTCCTCGCTGTCCTACCTGAAGCAGATTCCGGCCGACGAACTCAAGATCGACAAGTCTTTCGTGATGAACATGCTGGCGGACGAGGCGGACGGACGCATCGTCGAGCAGATCGTCGCGCTCGGGCATTCATTCGGCCTCGAGGTGGTGGCCGAAGGTGTCGAGAAAGCCGAGGTCGCGGCGAAGCTCGCCGCCATCGGTTGTGACTACGTGCAGGGATTCCATTACGCCAAGCCGCTGCCGCCGAAAGAACTGCAGGCCTGGGTCCAGGAATGGCGCAAGGGCCGCGGCGGCTGAAGGCCGCGCGTCAGTTGTTGTCGTAGGGGTTGAAGCCCCCGAACTTGTCCTTCTTGCCGGCTTTCAGCTTCGCGACCTCGGCCTTGCCGTCCGGCTTCATGACCTTCCGCAGGATCTGGGTGCTGACGAGTGAAAGCTCGTCCGCCTTCTTGCGTGCCGTGTCGGTGAGTGGCGCTGCGGTCACTTCGGCGGAGCGCTTCGGCCCGTCATCGGCGGGAACCGCTTTCTTGAGGTCCGCCTCGCTCAGGATCCGGAAGTGACCCGTCGCCGTGTCCCTCGCCAGCACGCCGTCCTTGCGCCCGGCTGCGAGCTTCTGGATTTCGCTCCATGTCTTGCCGCCCTCGGTTTTCAGGATTCGCTCGAGCGCCGTCGTCGACACGAGTTCGAGCTCGACTGCCTCGACCTTGCCGAGCCAGACCGAGCGGCCGCGAAGGTCGGGTGCGACCTTGTCGACTTTGCGGATCTGAACAGTCTTGGTGTGGTCCTTCGACATCATGTCCGTCCCGCGCTCCGGCGCATTTCAGCGGGGAAACTATATACTTCCGGCCGGTGAACGTCTTTATCCTTAACGCGGGCCGTTCCGGTTCCAAGACGTTCGCGCGGGCCTGCGATCACATCACGAACTTCACGAGTGCACACGAGTCGCGAAGCGGCCTTCTCGGCGACGCGCATTTCGACTACCCGGACAACCATATCGAATCGGACAACCGCCTTTCGTGGATGCTCGGCCGGCTCGACCAGAGGTATGGCGACAGCGCTTTCTACGTCCACCTGACGCGTGACCCGTCGCTGGTTGCCGCAAGCTGGGCCAGGCGCTCGTATACCGGGATGATGAATGCGTACCGCTACGCGATCCTCTGGCACTGCCCGAAGGACGCGACGCCGGTCGCGGTCACGCTCGACTATTGCGACACGGTCACGGAGAACATCCGGCTCTTCCTCCGCGACAAGAGGAACTGGATGGATTTCCGGCTGGAAGAGGGGCAGGAGCGGTTTCCCGAGTTCTGGCGGCGCATCGGCGCGGAAGGCAGCCTCACAGCCGCCCTCGCGGAGTTCGACGTCAAGCACAATGCCGCCTGGGACCGGCGGCCCGAGGTTGAACCGGGGGTCCTCACGCGCATCGGCAGCAAGCTTTACCGGATCGGGCGCAAGCTTCCGGTCTTTCTCAGGAATGCCTGAAGGCGGCGTTTCGTCGGGGACGCACGTCATCGGCGCCTCGGCGCTCGGTACGCTGTTCGAGTGGTACGACTTCTACCTCTACGGTGCGCTCGCGAGCGTCTTCGCCGCCCATTTCTTCTCGGGCGTCAACGAGACGACGGCCTTCATCTTCGCGCTCGCGACCTTTGCTGTCGGCTTCATCGTCCGCCCGCTCGGCGCGCTCTTTTTCGGCAGGATCGGCGACATTGTCGGCCGCAAGGTCACGTTCCTCGTGACGCTCGCCCTCATGGGTCTCGCCACGTTTCTCGTCGGCGTGCTGCCAGGCTACGTCTCGATCGGCATCACGGCGCCGCTCCTGCTGGTTGCGCTTCGCATCGTCCAGGGAATCGCGGTCGGCGGCGAGTACGGCGGCGCCATCGTGTATGTCGCCGAGCACGCGCCGCCCGGCCGGCGCGGCCTGCACACCAGCTTCATTCCGGCAATGGCCATGGGCGGATTGCTCCTGTCGCTCGTCGTGATCGGAGCGACGCGCTCCGCGATGACACCGGCGGAATTCTTGGCCTGGGGCTGGCGCGTTCCCTTCCTCCTCTCCTTGATCCTGCTCGGCATCTCGCTGTGGATCCGGCTGCGCTTGCACGAGAGCCCGGTGTTCCGGCAGATGCAGGCGGAGGGCGCGCTCTCGCACGCGCCGGTTTCGGAGACTTTCCTGCAGGGACGGAACCTGCGGCTCGTCTTTGCGGCGCTGTTCGGGTGCGTGGTCGGGCAGGCCGTTCTCTTCTACATGGGCACGTTCTACGCGTACTACTTCCTCGAGCGCGTCGCGCGCATCGACGGATTCACCCTCGCAGTGTTGACCGGGATCTCGCTCGTGATCGCCGCGCCGCTCGTGGTCGCGAGCGGCTGGCTCGCCGACCGCATCGGCCGCAAACCGCTGCTGCTCGGGGCCGTCGCGCTTGCCGCCTTGCTGTACTTCCCGCTGTTCGGGGCGCTGCTCGAAGCCGCGAATCCCGCGCTCGCTGGCGCGCGCGAGACGGCGCCAGTCGTCGTCGCCGCCGACCCGCGGGACTGCTCGCTGCTCTTCGATCCGCTTGGGCGCGCGAGCTACGACCGGCGCTCCTGTGACGTCGCCAAGTCCTTTCTTGCGCGGGCCGGCATCAGCCACGCGAGCGCAGCGCTGGCGGCAGGCGAAGCCGCGCGGCTCAATATCGGCAAACGCGTGATCATCGTGCCCGACGCTGCGGTGCTCGCGGGCGGGGGCCGTGCCGATGCGATCGCGGCATTCCATATCGAAGCAAAAGCGGCGCTCGCCGAAGCCGGCTATGGCACCGCGGCAAACCCTGGCGAGATCGACCGGCCCCGCGTCGTCGCCATCCTGGTCGCGCTGCTCGCACTCGCGGCCGCGGCCGCGGGCGCCTATGCCGCCTGGCTCGCCGAGCTGTTCCCGGCGCGCATCCGCTACACGGCGTTGTCTTTCCCGCAGAACTTCGGCAATGGGTGGTTCGGCGGGCTGTTGCCCACGATCACCTTCTCGATCGTGGCAGCGACCGGCAACGTCTTCGCCGGTCTCTGGTATCCGGTGAGCGTCGCCGCGCTATGCCTCGTCGTCGGCTGGCTCGCCCTGCCCGAAACCCGCGGCCGCCCGATCTCGTAGACACCGCTGCTCCGGTGACTCGCGGTCGCGCGCGGGTCTTACGCCGGGCGGGGTCCCGAGCGAGCGAATGTCCGTTCTTCTGAGCTCGCGAGGGCTCCCACCCGGCGTAAGACCAGTTCTCTCCCGCTCGCTGCCCGGGCGTCAGGCGTGTTTTTCGAGTTCGAGCTGCGCGAGCTTTACGTCACGGAGACCCGGCCGGTCCTTCCCCGCCATGTTCTCTTCTTCCGCGACCGACAACAGCTGCGCGTCGAGCGCCCAGGAGTCGAGAATCCGGCGCTTGTCGTCGAGCGTGAGATTGCGATCGGCGACCACGTCGCGCGGAGACGCGAAGTGCTTCGACGGGTCCTTGATGATCGTCTCGACGCTCGGATGGCTCGTCGCGGTCCCCATGTTCGTGCTCCCGGTTTCGTTCTTCAGTATGCCTCCAGGCGGGAGACACCGGCCACCCGGCCGCGTTCCCCGGCATGTGGTCCCCGTCCTACGCTCTGTAGTCAGCAGGGCCGACGGTCGCGAAGCGCTCCGAAGCTCAGGCTGAACTGATCTAAACCGAATTACTGCCATGCTCTACTACGCAGTCGCGTTCTTCCCAGGCCTGAACCGGCGCGCCTGAAGCTGGCGGCACGGCGCCCGGACGGCTGGGCCACGGGCGCCGTGCTAGGATCGAGTCACAAGGAGAAAATGTGATGGAAAATGTAGTTGAAACTGGAAAGCGGGCTCTGCGCACCGAAACGAATGGCGGAAAGGGCACAAAGGCGCGCAGCACCGAATGGTCCAATCTCGTCACGGATGTGGAGGATCTCATCAAGAAGGTCGCCAACGTCGACGACGCGGAGATCGCGGAGATCCGCACGAAGGTCGAGCAGACGCTCGCCAAGGCGAAGACCACTGCCGGGCAGGGAATCGCCGCGGTGAAGGGTCGTGCCGAGGACGTGACGGAAGCGACGGACGTGTACGTCCGTGAAAATCCCTGGGCCGCCATCGGCGTTGCCGCTGCCGTGGGAATCGTCATCGGGTTTATCGCCGGGCGCCGCTGATCCTGCCCGCAAGGGAGTTCGTCCGATGCGTTCGACGATCGCGTCAATGGTGCCTGCGATCCTGCGGCACCTGCAGGCCTATGCCGATGTTGCGGGAGAAGACGCGCGCGAGGTGGCGACCGCCATCGCGCGCCGCCTGCTCGCGCTCATGGTCGCGGGCGCTGCCGCATTTGTCGCGCTCCTCATGGCCTGCGTCTGGCTGCTCGCCCTGACCTGGGATGGTCCCTGGCGCACGTGGACCGCCGCGGGCCTTGCGGTCGGTTTCGCGGCGGTTGCGGCCGGGCTCGCGTTGGCGGTGCTCCGCCCCGGCGAGCGGCGCCGCATCGAGTTTTTCTCACGCACACGGTCTGAACTGAATCGCGACCGCGAGGTCCTCGAGCGTGCCTTCAGCGGGCGCGAGCACACAACGAATGGCGGTGACCATGCAAACGTCTGATGTTTCGGGCGAAGAGGGCAAACAGGTGCTCACTCCCGCGGAACGCCGCCTCGCCGAGAGCCGCGCCGAAATCGAGGCGCTGCTCGCGCCGGACGGCGAAACCTTCCCTCGGAGCCAGACGATGCGATTCCTGATGGGCGGCAAGGGCAGGATGGTGACTCTCGGCGTCTTCGCCGGCCTGCTCGCGGTGAAACCGAAACTGGCGCTCAGCCTCGTGCGCTTCCTGCCGCTCGGCAAGCTGCCGATCGCGCGCATTCTCCAGTCGCTGCGCTGATTCCCGCCGCTTGAGCATCCCGCACCGCAAGTACCTGCTCATCCTGAGCCTGGTCTTCGCGGTCTGGTGGGCGTTCCTCGCCATCAGGCCCTGGGACCGCGACACCTGGCTCGTCGAGAATGCGCTCGCGATCGCAGCCGCGGCACTGATCATCGGCTATCACCGCAAGCTACTTCTCTCCCGCGTCTCGTACACGCTGATCTTCGTCTTCATGTGCCTGCACCAGGTCGGCGCGCACTATTCGTATGCCGAGGTTCCTTACGACGCCTGGTTCGAACGGCTGACCGGCTCGACGTTCAACGATCTCGTCGGCTGGGAGCGCAATAATTTTGACCGCGTCGTGCACTTCAGCTACGGGCTCCTGCTCGCCTATCCGGTCCGTGAAATGTTCCTGCGCGTTGCCGACGTGCGTGGGTTCTGGGGTTACTTCCTGCCGCTCGACCTGACGATGTCGACCTCGGCGCTTTTTGAATTGATCGAATGGGGCGCTGCGGAAGTCTTCGGCGGCGACCTCGGCCAGGCCTATCTCGGCACGCAGGGCGACGTCTGGGATGCGCACAAGGACATGGCGCTCGCGAGCGCGGGGGCGCTCGTCGCGATGCTCGTGACCTATGCGATCAACCGGCGCTATCAGCGCGACTTCAACCGGGAGTGGGCGGAGAGCCTGCGGGTCAAGCACAAGAAGCCGCTCGGCGAGGACGCGCTCGCCGCGCTCGTCCGCAAGGCAAAGTAGGCGGCGCCCCGCTCAACGCCAGGCAAGGCGCACGCGCAGCTCCAAGCCCGCGCGGCGCAGTCCCGGGAACTCCAGGATCTCGGTCGGCAGGACCATCAGCACGTTGTAGATGACCGAGGCGGCGAGCGCTTCCTCCGGTTCGACGCCGAACGGCGCGATGAGATGCTTCCAGCGCTCGGCTTTGACGCCGTAGTAGCAGAGGAGGCACACGGCGCCGCGCGCGATCTGCCCGGGGTGCGCGCGGCCGATGTGGGTGAAGAAGTGGGCCCAGTCCAGCCGGCGGCCGGGCATGGTCCCTGGGTCGCGCCGCGCTAGGTGGGGAAGACCGGCGTGAGCGTCGGCAGCGCTTCGCGTGCCGCGCCCGCCCGCCGTGCATGCTCGCCCAACGTCACGAGCTCGCGGCCCGCGGCGAGGATGTCGAAGAGCTCGGCCACGATCTCGAGCTTGCGCTCACGCGCGACGTCCATGCCGGGGAAGAAGGCGAGCGGCGGGCAGTCTTCGGCGCCCATGAAGTCGAGCGGATGCAGCAGCATGGACGGCTGCGTGCCGGTCATGCGGCAGATGCCGAGCGCAAAGCGCAGGTACGCGCGCGCGGCGGCGCGAGAAAATTTTGCGAGGTAGATGAGGTAGGACAGGTGCATCGGCACCTTGAACATGGGCAGCGTCGTCACCGGGATCTCGAGCAGATTGCCGCCGGACAGGCGCCACTGGAACGGCCGCACCGGCCGGAACGCGTCCTTCCAGGTGCCGAAGAGCGCGCTGCGCTGCGCCTTTTCCTCGTCTGTCAACTTGCTGGTCGAGAACAGGTAGGCTCGCGCGAGCGGATTCAGCAGGTTCGGGAAAACCGTCGCGTCGTAGTCGTAGCCGCGACGGCTGAGCGTTTCGAGCGTGCCCTCCGAGAGGCTGAAACCCGGCCCGCGGAACCCCCGCGGCCGCACGCCCGTCACCGCCTCGATCGCATCCTCCGCGCGGCGCAGCTCCTCGTCGAGCTCGGCCGGCGTGTAGAGGTGCAGCCAGGGCTCATGCCGGAAGCTGTGGTTGCCGATCTCGTGCCCTGCGGCTGCGATCGCGGCGATCGCCGCGTGGTTCTTCTCGAGCGCGGCATCCTGCCCGACGACGAAGAACGTGATCGTGAGCTTGCGCCCGGCGAGGAAGCCGAGGATGCGCGGCACCATGATGTCGAGATACGACGGGTGCGACTGCCAGCCGGCGTCGCCGTGGGTCTTCATGTAGGACCACTGGTTGTCGAGGTCGAGTGAAAGGCTCGCGTAACGCATCAGGCGAGCTTCACCGGCTCGCCGTTCAGCTTGAGCGAACGCTGGGCGGCGTCGAGCACCTTGACGACGCGCAGTCCGTCCTGTCCGTCGCTGACCGGCTGTTTGCGCGTGCGGACGCAGTCGATGAAGTGGCGGCACTCGATCTGCAGCGGCTCCCCCACCTTGATGTAGGGCATCGTGATGTCGCCGAAGCGCAGCCCGACGTATTCGGCGTAAGTGTTGTAGTCCTGGTTGACCTGCGCACCCTTGTCGTAAATGCGAAGCTTCTCGTTCGCCTCGAGGTCGTCGAACACCGCCATCTTGCGATCGCCGACGAGCGTGAGCTTGCGGATCTTGTGCGGGTCGAGCCAGCTCACGTGCACGTGGGCCATCGCGCGCCCGCCGAAGTTCATGGTGAGAAAAACGACGTCCTCGACGCCTTTTTGCAGGTAACTCTGGCCGCGCGCGGCGACGTCCGTCGGCGCCGCGCCCAGCAGGAACATGATCACGGAGATGTCGTGTGGCGCGAAGTTCCAGAGCGCGTTCTCGTCGGCCCGTACCGTGCCGAGGTTCACGCGCTGGCTGTAGATGTAGTAGAGCCGGCCCAGCTCCTCGCGTTCGATCATTTCGCGCAGGCGAGTGACGACCGGGTGATATTCGAGCAGGTGCCCCACCATGAGAACGCGCTTTTTCGCTTCTGCGAGCGCGATCAGTTCCGTCGCGTGGCCGATCTCGAGCGTGAAGGGCTTCTCGACGAAGACGTCCTTCCCGGCTTCGAGCGCCAACTTGCAGAGGGGGAAATGCCTCGGCCCGGGTGTCGCCACGACGACCGCCTGCACGTCCGGGTCGCGCAGCACCGCATCCAGGTCGCGCGTGAGCACGGAACCCGGCAGCTGGCGGGCCACCCCGTCGAGCTTCTTCTGGTCGAGGTCGCAGACGTACTTGAGGTTGGCGTCCGGCAGCTGGTGGAAGTTGCGGGCGAGGTTCTTGCCCCAGCCGCCCACGCCGACGACCGCGATCTGTACTGGATCCATGCGGTTCATCATCCCCTTTGAAACCACATGATATCCTAGCCGGAACGCGCATTTCGGCGCGTCAAACGTGAGCCGCCGCACATTCCGGCAGCCGCGTACACGACGACCTTTCACCCCGCCCCTTCGGACTCCCGCAATCTGGCCCGAATGCGTTCCAGATCGTTCTGGTTTAGCACGATGTTGTGTACGGGAATCGGCGCGATCGTCGACGTGGCACCGCCCGCCCGCAGCGGGATCCCGAGCCTCGCGGAAACGGCGGCGACGAACTTGCCCGGATTCGCGCAGATTTGCTCGTAGTCGACGATCCAGAATCGGTCCTCGCCGATCCTGGCCTGCGATTCGCGGGCTACTCGATTCAGGAATTCCACCTGCGAACATACCGATGCGATCGGGTGGTAGGCGTCGTCGAGATTTTCCACGTCCTGCACGCCGTAGCCATGCGAGACCGAGCCGTGGATGTCGATGCGCGCCTGCAACAGCGACTGGGCGAGGAAGTCCGCGCTTCGCCGCAGGCAGATGACGAGCAGGTTCGGCACGGCGTCGGCGACGGCATCGGCAAATACGTTCATGTTGGTGTTCTTGTACACCATCGCCTTTCGATCGACTTCGCCGAACGCCGCAATGAACCGCGCCATTTCCCGGGCGCCGTCCGCGGACAGCTTCGTCCTGAAGCCGGTGGCGTCCGGTTCCACCCAGCGGCTCCAGATGTGATTGCCTTCGGTGGGGCCGCCCATCCCGCTGGTCTTTCCGTAGTAGTTCTTGTAGCCCTGGGAGCCGTCCCGGCGGGGGCTGAAGAGTCGCCGGTAGATTTTCGAGGCGACGATGGGCGACCTCGGGAACAGCGCGGTCACGTTCTGCAGATACGAAACGTCGAGGTGCCGGCACAGGATCTGGAATGTGATCGTCGTGCCGCTGCGTGCCGGCCCGCAGACGAATACCGTCGGGCGGGCGGGCACCGCCGCGGCCGACGAGAGCAGGCGCCGCTCCCGGATCGACAACAGCATGTCGAATGGAATACATAGGATGCCCAACACGGCAATGAACAAGGTGAACAGGGCTGCGCGGTTCCTGGAGGAGAGCATCCTGCGCGCGAGCCGGATCGGATTGCCGACATGCGCGGGCACGAACAGGTGATACATCGATTTCAGCCGGCTCAACATGCCTGGCTTGTCCCCGGGACGCTGCGAGTCCCCGGCTCATCGATCAGCGGGGACCGGTCGCTTGTATGATGTCGTCGCCCCGGCAACAAGAACCTGGAATTCTCGCCCGATGAAGAAGGTGATGACGGCGGCCGGCATCGCATTGAGCGCCCTGCTGCTGTGGCTTGCCGTGAAGGATACCGATTTCGGCGAGATCTCCGCGTCGTTTCGTGACGCGAATGCCCTGCTCGCAGTGCCATTGCTCTTCGGGCTCGCAAGTTTCTACGTCCTCAAGGCTGTGCGATGGAGCGACATCCTCGCGCCCACGTCGAGGATCCGCGTCCGTGACCTCATCCCGTCAATGATGTCCGGCGCAGCCGGGAACAACCTGCTGCCGGCGCATATGGGCGAGCTCGTGCGCACATATCTCCTGGGCCGGGAATACCGCCTTTCGAAGGTCGGCATCCTGGCAACCCTCGTCGCCGAGCGCATCTTCGACATCGTCGGTGTCCTGTTGCTGCTGTCCAGCACGATCTTGTTCGCCGAACCGTCCACGGGCCTGCGTTCGGCAGTCGTCTTCCTGCTGATCGTAGCGTTTGCAGGGTCAATATTCATGTACCTGATGGTCCGGCATGCCGACGCGCTTCTTAAAGCCCTCCTGGAGGGCTCCGGGCGTTTCCTTCCCGCGATCCGCAGGAAGGCGGGCGCCCTGGTGCTTCACATAACGTCCGGATTCGGTGCGGTGCGCGAGGGCCGCCTGTTGTTCCGGATTCTGGCGAGTTCGATCGTGCTGTGGCTTCTGATGAGTGCCTGCATCTACTGCGCGCTGCGGGCAATCGGCATCGACGTGCCCTATCACGCGGCGATCGTCGTCCTCGCGATCATCGTGGCGGGACTTACGTTGCCGACGAGCCCCGGGTTTGTCGGAACGATCCAATACTGCTTCGTCCTCGGCCTCGGCTCATTCGGTGTCGAACCGGGCAAGGCGCTGGCCGCTTCCCTTTTCTACCACGCGCTGCTGTGGTTCTCGGTCACCGGCACGGGCCTGTATTTCCTCTACAGGCAGCGTCTTACTTTCGCCGACATCAGGGACCTCGAACGGCAGGAAGCGCTGCAAGGGGAGCGCGAGCTGTCCGAAGAGCGCCGGTAGCGCGCCGCCGGCTCCTGCTGCGAAGTGATTAAAGGCCTCGGTGGACGCGGCCGCGTCAGGCTCCCCTGCGGGACGCGAGGAATGCCGCGGTTTCGGCGACGATCCGGTCTGACGCGCGGCCATCCCCGTACATGCGACCGGCCGCCGCCGCGAAATCAGGACTTCCGGTTTCCCAGACGCGGTTCCAGTGCGAAACGGCGTCGAGGATGCGATGCGGATCTGTGCCCGCGACGATATTGCCGCCCGCCTCGACGGTTTCGACCCATTCGGTCTCGCTGCGCAGCGTAATGCAGGGACGGTCGAGGAAGAACGCCTCCTTCTGCAGGCCGCCAGAGTCCGTCAGCACGATGCGCGCGCCGGCGACGAGGGCGATCATGTCGAGGTAGCCGAGCGGCTCGATCGCACGCAGTCCTTGGCCCGCGGGCAACGTGAGGCCGGCGTCACGGATGACGTGAGCCGTGCGCGGGTGCATCGGCAGGACGACGGGGCGGGCCGCGGTCCCGACGGCGGCGAGCGCCTGGAGCAGCGGGCCGAGCTTCTCCGCGGGCGTGTTCTCCGCCCGGTGCAGCGTCGCGACGAGGTAGCCACCGGGCGCGAGGCCGAGCCGGCCGAGGACTTGCGAGCGCTCGACGGCGACCGGCGCGAACGCGCGAATCGCGTCCAGCATGACGTCCCCCACCTGGCGCGCGCGCTCCGCGAGGCCCTCGCGCGCGAGGTTTTTCATGGCCTCCTGCGTCGGCGCGAACAGGATGTCCGAGAGATGGTCGGCGACGAGCCGGTTCACCTCCTCGGGCATGCCCCGGTTGAAGCTGCGCAGGCCCGCCTCGATGTGCGCGACCGGCACCTGCAGCTTCGCCGCGGCGAGAGTCGCCGAGAGCGTCGAGTTGGTGTCGCCGTAGGTGAGCACCATGTCCGGGCGCTGCTCCTGGATCGCCGACTCGAGACCCTCTAGTATCCGGGCCGTCTGCCGGCCATGGCTGCCCGAGCCGACGCCGAGGTCGAGGTCGGCCGCCGGGATCGCGAGCTCCGAGAAGAAGACCTCGGACATCGCGGGGTCGTAGTGCTGCCCGGTGTGCACGACCACGTTCTCGATCCGCGCGCCGCCCGCATTGGCGGCGGCAATCGCGCGGCACACGGGCGCAAGCTTCACGAATTGCGGTCGCGCGCCGACGACCTGCAGCAGGCGCATGACGGCGTCAGAGCTCCGCGACATGGCGCCCGGCACGCCGGTACTTGCGGCCGCAGGCCTTGCACGATGATTCGCGGGTCGCGCCGTCGTCGCCGCCGAGGTCGAGGCCGACGCCGCACCAGCAGACCCAGCTGCGAAGGCGCGCAGGGTTGCCGTAGACAACCGCGTAGTCGGGGACGTCGCGCGTGACGACGCCGCCGGCGCCGACCACGCAGTAGCTGCCGAGGGTGACGCCGCAGACGATGGTCGCGTTCGCGCCGATGGAGGCGCCGCGCTTCACCAGCGTGCGGCGGTACTCGTCCTTGCGCTCGACGTGGCTGCGCGGGTTGATCACGTTCGTGAACACCATCGAGGGTCCGCAGAAAACGTCGTCCTCCAGGACGACCCCGGTGTAGACGGACACGTTGTTCTGGATCTTGACGTTGTCGCCGATGGCGCACTGCGGCGAGATCACGACGTTCTGGCCGATGTTGCAGCGCGCGCCGATCCGGCAGTCCCGCATGACGTGGCTGAAGTGCCAGATCTTCGTGCCGGCGCCGATCTCCGACGGCTGGTCGATGACCGCCGTCTCGTGCGCGAAGAAGCCTTTGGGCTCCTGGGGTTTCGTCATGCGGCGCTCCGGAACTCGGGTTCGAACTGTTCGAGGAAGGCGTTCACGCTGCGGATGACCTCGTTGTTGTTGAGGGTATTGCTCGCGAACTGGGCCGTGTTGACCACGTAGAAGTCGGCGTGGCGGGTGCGCGGCGGCTGCACCATCGCGGAGTACCCTATCACTTGCAGCGGCTGCACCTTGACCGCGCGGTTCACGTGGATGCCGGCGATCTCCGACTCGGGGAAGTCGGGGAACATGCGGCGGAAGCCCGCCATGAACTCGGCCTTCAGTTCCGCGTCCGGCCGGCGCAGCGCGGCGTCGTCCGAGAGCACGTACTTCGGCAGGTAGGTCAGGTGGAGATCCGCGGTTTCGCCCGTGTCCACCAGCGAGCTCATGCCGATCACGCCCGTGAACGGGATGCGCTCGTCCGCGATGTTGAGGATGTAGTAGGGACAGAAGGGCTTCCTCGTCACCAGCGCCATGCAGACGACGCCGAGGTACTCGACGTCGCCCTGCGGCGGGACCTGGACGAGCGTGGGGTCGGCGATGGCCCGCAGCACGTTGACCGGCCCGGTGAAGATCACCTTGTCGAAGGCCTCGGTCGCGCCGCCCGCCGCGACCTCGATGCCGCCACCCGGCCGCGGCCGCACGGACTCGACTTCGACTCCGAGGCGCACGGCGCCGCCCGCGCCGGCGATGCGCTCGAGCAGCCGGCCGAACACGGTGCGGTAGCCGCCGGAGACGTAGCCGAGCGACTCCTTCTGCGCCGCGGCGTCGCGTGCGGAGAAGAGCCGCTTCACGTAGGTCCAGATGAAAACGGCGGACACGCGGCGGTAGTTCTCGCCGAGCTTCGCGAGCAGGAGCGGCTTCCACATCTTCTCGAAAGTCGCGCGCCCCGAGTGGCGCACGAGGAACTGTTCGACGGTCATGGACTCGAGCGGCTTCCAGTCGCGGATGCGTGAGCAATACAGGATCGTCACGGCGAGGCGGATCTTGCTCCAGAGGCTGAGCAGGGGGAAGCGCAGGAAATCGAGTCCGCTCGAGAGCGGGTGGATGGCTCGGTCCACGTAGAAGCCCGTCTGAGTCGCGCGCCAGCGCAGGCGGTCGCCGAGGCCGATGCGGCGCACGAACTCCACGAGCGCCGTGTCGGACGGCAGGATCACATGGTAGAAGCGGTCCCAGGTGAATGGCCCGAAGTCGTGCCAGGTCGCGAGCCCGCCGGGCTGGTCCGCGCGCTCGAAGACGCTGACGCTATGGCCCGCGGTGCCCAGGCGCTCCGCGAGCGCGAGCCCCATGAGCCCCCCGCCGATGATCCCGATGCGCATCACCGCTGGAGACGCTGCCACTCGATCGTGCGCGTCAGGCCGTCGTCGATGTCGACTTTCGCCTTCACCCCGAGCAGCCGCTCGCAGAGCACGACGTCCGGCACGCGGCGCATCACGTCCTCGTACTTGCGCCCGCTGAAGGATGCATAGGGCACGAATTCGATCTTGATCTCGCCCGCGGTCCCGGAGAGCCGCTTGATGCGGCGCGCGAGGTCGAGGATCGTGATCTCCTGCGTGCTGCCGATATTGATGATCTCGCCGTTCGCTTCCGTGCGGACCGTCGCCTGGTAGATGCCTTCGACCGTGTCGCTCACGTAGGTGAAGCTCCGGGTCTGGCTGCCGTCGCCGTGGATCGGGATCGGCTTGTCGTTCAGGACGCAGTCGATGAACACGGGCGGCGGGCCGCCCCACCAGCTGAGCGGCTGTTTCGGCCCGTATGAGCCGAAAAAGCGCAGGATCGTCACCGGGAAACCGTAGGCATCCTGGTAGGCAAGCGCCAGGTGCTCGTCGAAGAGCTTGGAGACCGCGTAGGCCCAGCGCGGCGACTTCGAGTTGCCGATGACGCTGTCGCTGCCTTCCTCGCTGAACGGCAGCTGCGGATTGCGGCCGTAAACATCCGAGGTCGAGGCGAGCACGAGCTTGCAGCCAAGGCGGCGGGCGAAATCGAGTGCGTTCTCGGTGCCGCGATAGTTGATCTTGAGGGTGTCGATCGCCTTGCCGTAGCGCGGGATCTTGAAGGCCGCCAGATGGACGATGGCAGCGAACGCGCCATCGAGGCCGGTGAGCGAGGCCGGGTCCGTGATGTCCGCCTCGACGAAGCGGAAGCGCGCATGACCGCGGAACTCTTCGAGATTGTCGAGCCGGCCCATGGAGAGGTTGTCAATGCCGACGACCTCGTGGCCTGCACCCAGCATGCGGCCGATCAGGTTTGAGCCGAGGAAGCCGGCGCAGCCGGTGACGACGTAGGTTGCGGCCATGGCTGTCCTAGGTTGCGGGCGGCAGCTCGCCGGCGGGACGCTCGGCAGGCTCGTGCGGCGGTTCGGTCTTGCTTTCGCGGCGCAGGTCAGCCTCGCGCCGCTCGCGCAGCAGCGTCGAGCCGAGGTGGAACAGCTCGTCGAAGTACTTCTTGTTCTGCAGCGACAGCAGCGCCATTCCCATCAGCTGCATCGCCAGCATCAGCGAAAGCAGGCCCACGATGAACGTGTGCGGATAGCGCTGGTAGGCGAAGGCGACCGCGGCCGATATGCGGTCTGCGGTGTCAGGCGATGCACCGAGCTCGACGTAGGCGTCGATGAAATGAATCACCATCCAGGTGTTCACGTAAGCGGCGAACGCGAGCAGCAGCAGGCCCGGCACCAGCAGGAAAGTGAATGGCCGCAGGATGAATCCCGCGACCGTCGTGCCGACGATCTGCCGCACGAGGCGCAGGCTCGAACGACGGCGCCCGCCGAGCCGGTTTTGCCGCTCCCAGTTGAGCTCCGCCGGGACCTCCTCGATGGTGGCGTGGAGCAGCTTCGCCTTGTGGATCATCTCCGGCATGACGTCCATGCCCGTGCTGCGCAGGTGCAGCGATCGCAGGAAGCGTCCGTCGATGGCCCGCACCATGCAGGTCATCGTGCTGATGTTCTGGCCGGAGGCGCGGGCGAGGAACCAGTTCGCCACGCGGCTGAAGAAGACGCGCAGCCACGGCACGTCGACGACCCGCCCGCCGCGCATGTAGGGGGAGGCGAGCACGAGGCGCGCGTCGGTCTTCGTGATGCGGTCGAGCAGCAACCCGATGTGCTCCGGTCCGTAGCTCAAGTCGATGTCGAGGACGACGACGTACTGGCCCCTGCACTGTGCAAAGCCCGTCTTGAGTGCCTGGCCGAGGCCGAAGTTGCGCGGATGTTCGAAGACGCGGATCCCGTCGAACTCTTCGGCGAGTTGCGTCGCAATCGCTCCCGTCTGGTCGCTGCTGCCGTCGTTGACGATGATCACTTCGAATCGGAACCGGTGGATCAGCGTCTTCAGGTAACTGAGCAGGATCAGGACGTGGTCACGGAGTACCGACGCTTCGTTGAAGGCCGGAAGCACGAGCGAGACGAGCGGCCGCTCCCGGCGGCTGGCGTTCAGGACTTCGTCCACCGCGAAGGTTCCGCTGATGGTGCCGTCGATCTCGCCGCGCGGAGGCGGCCCGGGTGGCGAGGTACTGGAAGGCATCGCGGGCATTTTACAGTGGAGGGGGACGGCGGGCAGCGAAGTACGCCCGAATAATGCGCCGGAAGCCCAGCAGTTCACGGATTCGGGCCCGATAAACGCGTGAACGTTCTTGACGCAAGTCACGGTTCCGGTCCGCGGACGTGGGATCGAACGTTAGTGCGTCTTCAGGCTTCCGGGTATCGCCGGGCCGGCGTCCACATTGAACTTGCGGTAGTCGAGGCCCAGGTACTGGAGCATCGTTGCCGCGACGTTGCTCTGGGTGAGGTCCTGGAAGTCGCGTGCTTCGCCGAGCGCGGGCGTGTCCGGACCGATGAGGGCGATCCAGATGTCCTGGCTGCCTTCGATTTCCCGGTCGTGCTCGGCCCAGTCCGCCGGGGTGCGGCCGCGACCGTGGTCGGCCGTAATGATGAGTGTCGTGCGGCCCCGGTACTGGTCCATCGACTGCAGCGTCCGCCACAGCTCCGCGATCATGCCGTCGGCGAGGTGCAGGTAATCGAGCACGAGGTCGTAGCGCCGCGCATGGGCCCAGTCGTCCGACTGCCCGAGGCCGATCCACATCACGCGCGGCTTGTGTTTCTCGAGGTAACCGAGCGCGATCCGGAAGCTCAGGTAGTCGTTGCTGCTTTCTTCCCAGAGCTGCATGACGTTCTGCCGGAGCCCTACGAGCAGGTCGATCTCCGGCGTCGAGAGCGCGGCGGGCACCGGCTCGCGCGCGCCGTTCATGAAGAACGTGCCGTCCTTCTGCGAGGCCGCGTACTTGAACCCGTCCCAGGAACCGACCTGCGCGACTTCCGTCGGCTTGAGCCCGAGCTCGGCGCGCACGTAGTCGAGCACGGTCTGGTGCGGGTAACGGACCAAATCGTTGCTCGTGATTTCCGCCTGCGGCTCGCCGGTCAGGATTTCGGAATAACCGGGGTAGGAGAACCACTGGTCATTCCTGACCGTGACCTTGCTTCCTTTCGACTGGTTGCCGAAGACCATCCCGGCGGGTACGAGTGTCTTCCAGAAGAAGGGCATGAGCGCTACGCGCCGCTCTTCCGGCGTCTCGCGCCAGTAGCGCGCTTTCGAGACCTCGATCTCGTAGATGCCGGATTCGGCTTCCGGCGCGTTCGCGATCACCGGGTCCATTCCGCCAAAGAGTTCCTGGATGCGCACGCCGTCGAGCGTGACGAGGATGACGTTTCGCGTCGCCGTATCGGAAATTGCAATCGGCGTAGCGCATGCGAGAAGCACGGCCAATGCCGCCGCAAGCCGGAAGCGCGGTCGATTCAATGCGGTCATTTCATGCGATCCTGGGTCAGTTGATCCCGCTGAGCAGCAGTAGGTATCGCAGGTCGGGTCGGCCATCGCCGCGCCATTCTACGATGTGGATGTAGAACGTGGTGGGCGCGTTGATCCTGAGCTCGAGGAACGAGTCGAGGTTCCCGGGCGCACGGTCGTCGTTCATGCATTCGGCATTGAAATCCGGTGTCCCGCAGGTTTGCAGCCGGCTGCCATTGGAATTCACGATCTCGACGACCGTGTCGATCTCGCCTTCGATTCCTGCCAGGTCGACGGTGATCGTGGAGGCGCCGTGGGCTTGCACCTCGTAGTAATCCTCGTCGGGCGAGAACACCGAATTCGGGTGACCGCTCGGGCTGATCGACGCGACGATCGGCCCGTTCCCGAGCGGCGTCGCCGTTGCGATTGAATCGTTGCGGCCCTGTGGTGCGCCGCGAATGATGATGCTGAAGTCCCTGCTGGCGGTCGACCCGCAGTCATCGGTAACCCGGATCGTGAAGTTGGAGGTGCCCTCGGTGTCCGGCGTGCCGAAAAGCAGGCCGGTCGACGTATCGAGCGCTACCTGGCTCGGAAGGGCGCCCGCGGTCACGGCAAAGGTGTAGGGCGCGACGCCGGGCGTCACGGCCAGCCCGTGGCTGTACGGATGGCCGACCGTCCCGACCGGAGGAGCGGCCGTTGCGGGAATCGTCAGCAGGCCTGGATTTACCGTGAGCGTGATGCCCTGGCGCGTCGCAACCTGCGCCGGGTTGTCGCTGTCGGTGACTCGAACGTCGAGCGTCGACGTGCTGGACGCGCAGGTGGCGTCCGGCGTCCCATCCGCGATTCCGTTGGCGTGAAAGATCACCGGTATGTTGCCGCCCGTCATCTGCCAGTCGTAATTGGGCAGCCCACCCTGGGCTAGGACCGCCGCGGAATAAGACACGCCGCCGGTCGCGTCTGGCAAGGCAGTCGTCGCGACCTCGAGCGCGACCGAGAGATGGAAACTGACGCCGACCAGTTGCTGAGGCGTCGCACTGTCGAGAATGTTCATTCCGGAATTTGCCGTGAGTGCGTCCGGCTGCGGCGTCCCGGTGATCCGGCCATCCGCGTCGATCGAGAGCCCCGAAGGCAGGTTCGCCAGGAATTCGTACGGCGGAATGCCGCCCGTGACGGCGATCGCGTGGTCGTACGCGACTCCGATGGTTGCGATCGGCACATTGCCGGCGTCGGCGGCGATCGGATCTGCGATTCGGATGCTGAAATCCTGCGCATCGGTCTTGGCAGGGGATGCCGAATCGGTGACCGTCACGGTGATGTCGGACGTGCCCGGCGGGCCTGAGGGCGTGCCGCTGATCGTGACGCCATCGAACTCGAGCCCGGGCGGCAACGTGCCGCTCAGTGTGAATGATCTCTGTCCCGTGCCCCCGGTCGCGAAGACCTCCTGGCTATAGGCGACCCCGACGACGCCGTCATTGAGGCTCGTCGTGGAGATGCTGAGCGGCGCCGGCCCGTTGTTGCCGCCTCCACCGCCACCGCCCCCGCCGCAAGCGGCCAGCACGAGCGAAAGCAGCACCCCGGAAATCAAGCGTGCCGCGCCGCAGCTGCGGGCGATGCTCATGGCGCGGACTCGAAGCCATCAAAGCGCTCCGCGGTGCTGATCAGGATCACGTCGTGGCCGGACTCCGTCTCCCCGGCCGCGACATTGATCGGCCCGGTCGGGGCCGGCGTACCGCCGGGGAGCGGGATGACCAGGCCCGGTCCGACGCTCGAGCCGCCGAAGAACTCCTCGTGGATGCCTTCGACTTCGAGGGTGTAGTTGCCGGCGGGCACCGGAATCTCGAACAGGCCGATATGCGCGGGATTGTCGGATCCGGCGCCGCTCGGTGCCGCGTTCGTGATCGGATTGCCGTGGATGATGCTGAATCGGTAGCCCGAGACGCAAGATGACGCGACCCGCCGGTCCTGGTTGCCACCCGTGTCGACGCGCCGCGCTATCACGTTGACGAGCTGAGCGTGCGATTCCCCGTCTGAGAAGTACACGATGCCGGTGATGGTTCCGTGGGTCGCCGAGAATCCGCCGGTGCCCGACTGCGGGTAAAGGCGCGAGATCCAGGCGATGTCGTCCGGCGACAGCGAGCGCATCGACGCATCGAGCAGGAAGGGGAACATCGTCGGGAGTCCGGCGAAGTCATCGGCCCCGCAGCCGCTGACCAGGCAATTGAGGTTGATCTGCGAGTGATCGAGGCCCGAGAAATGCCCGAACTCGTGGATGAACGCGGCATCGAATTCGTTTGGCGTCAATTCGAAGTTGTTCCCCGAGTCGATGCCATCCAGGAAAATGCCGTTCATGACGGCGCGGCCACTGATGATCTGCCCGCTGCCGTTGGCCGCGCAGGGGCCGGCAAACCCGATGACCCCGGGATCGAAGCCGAGATCCTCGAACATGGAACCGTCCACGTCGTAGACGATCGGGCTCTGGTCGCCGTCGAAGCAGTCGCCTTCGACCGCATCGAACTCGGCGGCGGTGCTGACGTCGTCGTCGGAGAAACCGGCAACCGCCTGGATCGGGCCCGCGCGCTGGTATCGGATGTTCGACGAAGCGACGTTCTGCCATACATTGAACATGCCGGTCACACGAGTCTGGGCCACAGCGTTAGTGATGTTGGCACTCAGGTTCCCACCGTCCGTGCGATACGCGATCGGCTGGGTCGTGCCCCAGACGAAGATGTCGCCGTTCGAGTTCAGGAACAGGGGTCCGCCGGCGCCGGCGATTTCGCTGAAGAGCAGCAGCAAGGCGCCGCTACGCCAGGCGGATCTCGTTGACCTCTGGATCGCCATGGAATCCTACCTGCCTTCCTGCACGAGCTCGCGAATGAGGCCGGCGAGCTCGTCGGCGGCGATCGCGCCTTTCTGGTGCTTCGACACGAGTCCCATGGAGGAGGGCGAGAGCACGACGCCGCTCTTCGCGAGCTCGGAGGACAGCCCGCTCATCAGCAGCACATTGCCACGCCCATTGACCGCGACTTCCCTGCCCGTGGCGTCCCGCGACAGACGGAACCTTCCCAGTTCCATGCCGGCAGGACTCGTGAGCCCGTGGCGGCTCGGTGCGTTCATCAGCAGGAGATACTGTTGTCCCTTGCGATAGCCGGCGGCATCCCGGCGATCGCGGATGTCCCAGATGTACTGGCGGAAAGTGAACGTGCCGCTGGATTGGCCTTTCAGGGTTTCCTGGACGCGCAGCGTCACGACGATGGTGTCGAGGTTCGTGAGCTCAGGATGCTTCTCGACGCGCGCGCTCACGACCGTTCCGCGCAAGATGTCGGCAGCGCGGTCGGTCAGCTGGTCAAGATTTCGCGGTACGGTCATCGCGCCGCGCTGGGCGAACGCGGGCGCCGTCACGACGCAGGTGGCGACGAGAAGGAGAAATCGCTGGAGGTTACGACGCATGGTGTCGGCTGACATCCGCGGTGCGGTTCACTCCCTGTGATTATGTCCCGACGCGAAAGCGATCTGCGCTCAGCATGCATGCCGGCCGTGGGCATGGCAAGCAACCGTCTTCAGCGCAGGCTGAACTCCGTCGAAATGGGCAGGTGATCGGAGCCCACGCTGCCGAGGACGCGGAAATTCCGCAGCACGATGTCCGGCGTCGCGAGGATATGGTCGATCGGCACGCCGATCAGCCCGATGGCTGGCCAGGTCGGCGCGACGCCGTGGCCGTCGCGCGCGTTCCGCAATCCACCCGTTTCGGCGAGCGGGCTGTAGTTGTCGTTCCACATGGTGAGATTCAGGTCGCCTGCGAGAATGACCGGCTTTCCGGACGCGGCAATGTATTGCGCGAGCGCGAGCAGTTGCTCGTTCCGGCGATCGATGAATTCTGCGCTCACCGGCGACATGGGGTGGGCGAGGACGATTTCAATCTCGCCGGCCTCTGTCATCAGGGTCGCGGCGATGGCAGGCGTCGACGCCAGGCCGAGGTCCAGCACGCGCGCATCCGCGAGCGGCAGCCGGCTGTAGAGCGCGAGCCCGACGTAATGCTCATCCGGTATTTCCAGGTGATGCGGATACGCGGCGCGCAGTGCCTGCAAGTTGGCAACCCAGGCCGAGGTCACCTCGACGAGTCCAATGACGTCGGGGTTCTCGTCTGCAATGCGTTGCCTGAGGGTCTCGTGCTCATCGTTAGCGAAATCGACGTTCGAGACCAAGAACTTCACGAACGGCTGCGTTGCGTCGTACGGTGTCTCCTCGGGGCCGAAGTACCAGGGAACCACCGGCGCGAATGCGAGCGCCGCGGCCGCGGCGCAGGCGATGGCCCAGGGCCGGTTTTTCAGCGCGGCAAACAACGCAGCGCCAGTCAGGAAGGCGGCCGCGAAGTGCACGGGGAAATTGGACAGGTTGTCGAAGAACGCGATCGCTCCCGCGAAATGCGCACCGGCATACGCGAGGCCGAGCAACACGGCCAAGGCGCGTGCGAGCCTGGACAGTCCGCGGCTACTCCCGGGAGACAATGATCTCCGTTCCTGGGACCGTGTTCTGTTCGAGCCGGATCTCGAATTGCCTCGTGGCATTCCTGGCAATGACTACGACGGTCTCGCCGCCGTCGATATCGACGCCATAGGCGTCCTTGGGCAGGAACTGCCGCAGTTCCTTGCGGATGCGGCGCGCCACGTTGTTCTCGGGGGTGTCATTCGGAATGGCGACCGGGATTCTCGTGATGTCGGACCCGTCCTCCGAGAAAGAGAAGACGATCTGGCCGTGCGAGTCCGCGCCGCCTCTACATTCGATGCGCCATGCGTTTCGTTCGTCGTCGGCTGCCGTCGCCGCGGCGCCGTACGCGACGAGGGCGGCGACGAGCCACGGGCGGATGCGCGCCAATGCTCAATCCTCGATGAGGAAGCTCCGCAGCTGCTCGCTGCGGCTCGGGTGCCGCAGCTTCCTGAGCGCCTTGGCCTCGATCTGCCGGATGCGCTCGCGGGTGACGTCGAACTGCTTGCCGACCTCCTCGAGCGTGTGGTCGGTCGACAGGTCGATTCCGAAGCGCATGCGAAGCACCTTCGCCTCGCGCGGTGTCAGCTGGGACAGGACGCCGTGCACAGTCTCGCGCAGCGACTCGACGGTCGCCGAATCGAGCGGGCTTTCGGCGGCGGCGTCCTCGATGAAGTCGCCGAGGTGCGAATCCTCGTCGTCGCCGATCGGTGTCTCCATCGAGATCGGTTCCTTGGCGATCTTGAGGACCTTTCGCACCTTGTCCTCGGGCATCTCCATGCGGCCGGCCAGCTCGTCGGGCGTCGGCTCCCGGCCCATCTCCTGGAGCATCTGGCGCGAGATGCGGTTCAGCTTGTTGATCGTCTCGATCATGTGCACCGGGATGCGGATGGTCCGCGCCTGGTCGGCGATCGAGCGGGTGATGGCCTGTCGGATCCACCACGTCGCATAGGTCGAGAACTTGTAGCCGCGGCGGTATTCGAACTTGTCGACCGCCTTCATGAGGCCGATGTTGCCCTCCTGGATCAGGTCCAGGAACTGCAGGCCCCGGTTCGTGTACTTCTTCGCGATCGAGATCACGAGGCGGAGGTTCGCCTCGACCATTTCCTTCTTCGCGCGGCGCGCCATCGCCTCGCCGGTCGCGATGTCCCGGTTGACCGCCTTCAGTTCCTGGATCGAGCGCGTGAGCCGCTTCTCGAGCGCGCGCAGCTCCTGCTGGCGCTTCACGACTTCCTCGCGCAGGCGGCCGAGCGCGGCTGAGTGCTTGCGCTTGGCGCGGATGTGCTTGTCGATCCAGCGCACGTTCGTTTCGTTCTTAGGGAACGTGCTGATGAAGTCCTTGCGCGGCATGCCGGCCTGGCGCACGCAGATCGTCATGATCTCGCGCTCGAGGCGGCGCACGTCGTCGACGTGGCTCCTGAGGTGTGTGACGAGCGCGTCGAACATCTTCGGCGCGAGCTTCAGCTCCATGAACTGCTCGGCGAGGCGCTTGCGCGCACGCACGATCTTGGGTTCGCGGGCGCCGCGCGCGGTGGCGAGGCCCTTGGAGACGGTGTTGTAGAGTCGCTGGATCGCACCGAAACGGCGTGCCGTCTCCTCGGGATCCGGGCCGGTGTCGATGGCCTCTTCTTCGTCCTCGGACTTGTCCTCGGCTTCTTCGTCTTCGAGTTCGGTCTCTTCCTTGCGCACGACCGTCTTCGGGTTATGCGGCTGCGCGATCTCGTCCGGCGCATTCGGGTCGAGGAAGCCGACGATGAGGTCCGTGATGCGGCCCTGGCCGGCCTTGACCGGCTCGAAGGCGGCGAGCAGGTAGTCGTAGGTCGGCGGGTAGTAGGCGAGGGCGGTGCGAACCTGGTCGAGGCCTTCTTCGATGCGCTTGGCGATGCGGATCTCGCCCTCGCGCGTCAGGAGCTCGACCGTGCCCATCTCGCGCATGTACATGCGCACCGGGTCGGTGGTGCGTCCGAACTCGGAGTCGGCGATCGCGAGTGCCGCGGCCGCTTCCTCGACCGCCTCTTCGTCGGGTGCGGAAGCATCCGTCAACAGCAACGTTTCGGCATCCGGTGCCTTTTCGTAAACCGAGATGCCCATGTCGTTGATGGTGTTGACGATGTCTTCGATCTGCTCGGGATCGACGATCTCGGGCGGCAGGTGGTCGTTGACCTCCGCATAGGTCAGGTAGCCCTGTTCCTTGCCGCGTGCGATGAGCAGCTTCAATTGCGACTGGCGGTCTTCAGGGATGACCGGGAGCTTTTTCTCGCTCAAAGCGTGGTTCCTCGAGGGGATGTCGGGCGGCCGCAAAACAGCCGAGCATTATACAGGCTGGACGTGGGCTTCATGAAGCGGGCCCCGCCGCGTCAGCGCTTGACCGCCGGGCCCCGGGCACCCAGAAGTCCTTGAAATTCCTTCTTTTCTTCGTCCGAGAGGCGCCGCTCTCGTTCAAGCTCTATGAGTTCATTGAGTCGTTTCTGGGGGCCAAGTTCCCGCCCCAGCCGTTCCAGGAGGGCCACGAGTTCCCGGCCGGCGGCCTTGGCATCGCTGACGAGGCTTTCCTCGCCCGCAAGCTCGGCGAGCCGGGCACCTTCGGGGCGCTCGCGCCAGCGCTCGACGACTTGCGCCGTCGTGAGTTTGGGTTCGGCACGCGCGGTTTCAAGTAGCTCGCGCAACACCGCGAATCCCTTCTGGTCGTTCTCGAGCCAGCCAGGCATTGCCGCAATCGCCCTGGCCGCGGACGGGTGGTGCAGGACGAGCATGATCGCCTGTGTCAGGAGCGGCTGCCGGCCGGCCGAGCGTGCAGGGCGGCCGACACGCGCGGGTCCCTCGTTCCGTGCCGGACGCCTGACGTCCGACGTCCGCTGCCGCAGCAGGCCGGCAAGCCGGCCGGCTGGCATGCGTACCTCTTCTGCGAGCCGCTCCATGAGCAGTTCGTAGTAGACGCCGGGCGGCACGCGCGCAAGGAGCGGGCGTGCGAGCTCGGCAAGGCGGGCGCGTCCATCGACGCTCCCGAGATCGGTCTGTGCAGCGAGCTGCTTCACGAGGAACTCCGAGATTGGCTGCGCTTTTTCAATGCGCGCCTCGAAGGCTTCCGCGCCTTCCTCGCCGACGAGCGTGTCGGGATCATGGCCCTCGGGCAGGAACAGGAAACGCAGCTGCCTGCCGTCGCGCGCGTGTTCGAGCGCGTTCTCGAGGGCGCGCCAGGCGGCTGTCCTGCCGGCGTCGTCGCCGTCGAAGCAGAAGACGATCTCGCTGGTCACGCGGAAGAGCCGGTTGAGGTGTTCGGGCGTCGTCGCGGTGCCAAGCGTCGCGACGGCGTAGAAGATGCCTGACTGCGCGAGGCGCACGACGTCGACATAGCCCTCGACGACCATCAGCCGCTCGACTTTCCTGAGGGCCTGCCTCGCCTCATAGAGACCGTACAACTCGCGGCCCTTGTGGAAGAGCGGGGTCTCGGGCGAGTTGAGGTACTTCGGTTCGCCCACGTCGATGACACGGCCTCCAAAGGCAATGGGCCGGCCGCGCGGATCGCGGATCGGGAACATCACGCGATCGCGGAAGCGGTCGTAATAACCCGACTCACCCTTTCCGCTGCGCTCGATCACGAGGCCGGCCTCGACGAGCGCCTGCTCACGCTCCGCATTGCCGCCGAAGCGCTTCAGGACCGAGTCCCAGGCATTGGGCGCGTAGCCGACGGCGAATTTCACGCAGCTCTCGGCCGTGATGCCGCGATCCGCGAGGTACTTCTTTGCATGCGCGGATTCCCGGAGGTTGTCGCGATAGAACTGTGTCACCTGCGCGAGCAGATCGTGCAAGCCGTCGCCCGGCCGCGGGCGGGAGGCGCGTCCATCGTCCTCGCGCGGCACCTCGAGCCCGAGTCGTGAAGCGAGTTCTTCGACGGCATCGGGAAACGGCAGCTTGTCGTGCTCAATCAGGAAGCCGAGCGCGGTGCCGTGCGCGCCACAGCCGAAGCAGTGATAGAACTGCTTGTCCGGGCTCACCCAGAATGACGGCGTCTTCTCATTGTGGAAGGGACAGCAGGCCTTCCATTCGCGGCCTGCCTTCTTGAGCTGCACGCGTCCGCCGATCAGCTCGACGATGTCGGTGCGCGCGATCAGGTCGTCGATGAACGCCTGGGGAATCCGGCCGGCCATGCCTCACGATACCTCAAGCCACATCAGCTCGACCCCCGCGCTCCGGCCCGGTGACATCACGGTGCCGGTAGCGGCCGGCCGGCACTCCAGCCTTCGCGTCGCAGCCGCTCGATCAACGCGAGGGCGTGACCGCGGCCGTCCTTGGAGTGCAGCGGGAGCGCGAGCACGTCCCCGAAGCGTGCCCAGGCGAGCGCCTGCCGCACGGCATGGTCCTCATCCGCAGCGTCCGAAATCGAGCTTTCGGCAACGCCCGCGCGCTCGAGCGCACGCCGGAGGATTGCGGGTACTTCGCCACCGCCGCGCCCGCGCAGGTAGCTCTCCAGTTCCTTGACGACGATGAGGTCGGGGTGTGCGGCTGCCGCGACGGCCGCAAGGCGGTCGATGTCGGCATCCTCGCGGTTGCCGGCCTGGCCGAGCAGCAGGGCGAGGCGCCCGCCCGCGCGAAGGTGCTGCGCGAAATCGACGAGACCTGCAAGCGCGGCAGGATTGTGGGCGAAGTCGACGATCAGGTTGAGGCCCCCGATCTCGAAGCGCATGAGTCGACCGGCATTGTCCGCGGGATCGGCGCCGAAGTTCGCGAAGAGGGCGGCAATCGTCGCGGGCTCGACGCCGAGGCGGCTTGCGCCCAGTGCCGCGGTTGCCAGGTTCGCCACGTTGAAATGTGAATGGCCGCCAGCCGTCAGCGGCATCGCTGCGATTTCGCCGAGTTCGTGCTCGCGCCCCTGCCAGTCGAGCACGAGCCGGCCCCGCCGCACACCCGCGGTGGCGCCGCCCGCCTGCCGGTGCGCAGCGAGAAGCGGGTGGTCCGCGTCCTGCGCGAACCAGCCGATCGGCTTTCCGCATGCGGGCGCGCGCCGGGCGAGCAGCGCGTCGTCCGCGTTCGTGACGAGGAGCCCGTCGCCATCGAGTGCGCGTGCGACCGCCAGCTTCACGTCCACGAGCGCATCGAGGTCGTGCACGCCAAACTCGCCGAAATGGTCGGCGGCAATGCCCGTGATGACCGCGACGTCTGCGCGCGCGACCGCGAGACCGCGGCGCAGGATCCCGCCGCGCGCAGTCTCGAGGACGGCAGCCTCGACCCGCGCGTCGCGAAGCACGCGCCGCGCGCCGGCCGGGCCCGAGTAGTCGCCGGTGCCGAGCGCCTCGCCGGAAACGAAAACACCGTCCGTGCAGCAGTAGCCCGTGACGCGGCCCGAAGCTTTCGCACAGGCTGCAAGCAGGCGCACGACCGTCGTCTTGCCATTCGTGCCCGTGACGAGCGCGGTCGGAATCCCATGCAGCGCCTGCCAGTCGACAGTCGAAGGATCCGGCAGGCCGGTGAAGGGCCAGCTGTGCGAGCCGGCGCCCGCGCCGAGCGTCAGGACCTCGTCGTCTCCGAGCCAGGGCAGGCCGCGCATGGCCGCTGCATCGACGAGCGCGCGCAGTCGCGGATTCGCCTCGCGCGCGGCACGCCGGCGCAGGCGCAGCAGCGCGCCCGCTTCTTCGAGTACGGGCGGCTCGGTTTCCTCGGGCTGCTCGAGTGCAAGGGCTGCGATGAGGCTTGCGATGCGTCCGGGCTCGCGCTCGGCGATCGCCGCGGCGAGCGCCCATTCATTCACCTCGGTCGCGGTGAAGAGCTGATCCACGGGAGCCGCGAGCGCAAGCGATGCGCCCGTGAGGTGGACGACTGCACGCTCGGGCGCGGTGGGCCAGTGCAGTTCCCGGCGCGCGAGCTGCACGCGGCGTTCCCATTCACGGAGCATGGTCATGTCACCGACGTCGGTCTCGAGCACGGCGCCGGTGCCGTCGAAGAACCGGTTGTGGCCGGTTAGGCGGCGCGAATCGGAATAGGGAGCTGCGTCAGTCGCGGTCAGTCGGACGCCTCGGGCGCGTAGCGGATGCCGCGCTCGTCGCGAATCAGGCCTTCGAGGGAAAGCGGCGCTGCGGGCTCGACCGGCATTTCGACGACCGGCACCGGCGCCGGCTCGGCGTGGGCAGGTGTCTGGGCCGGCGCACCCTCGGCCCGGAAGTAGATGATCTGCTTCCAGGAACGCACGAGCGCGTCCGAGAAGATCAGCACGAGGTCGCCCGGCCGGCCCATGCGGAGCGCCGCGTCGACGGCCTCCTGTTCGTCCGGGATCATCGAGATCGCCGATTGAGGCACGCCTGAGGCAAGCAGTGTCGCAGCCATGATGCGGGGAACCTCGTCCGGACTGCGATCGCGCAGGTTGTCGTCGCGCCGGCAGATGTAGTGGTCGAATCGCCCGGCAACCGCGTGTGCGATTGCCCGCAGGTCTTCGTCTCGCCGGTCACCCGGGCCCGCCAGCACGACGATGCGACGTCCCGCGACATCGAGCCGGCTGGCGAGGTCCGCGAGCATGCCGACTGCATGCGCATTGTGGCCGTAGTCGAAGAGCACCTTGAACGGATGTTCGTCGTAGACGTTCATGCGGCCGGGCGCCTGGTAGAAGGTCGTGTCGAATGTCCTGAGGCCCTGCCGGATCGCGTCGAGCTTCAGGCCGAGCGAGAATGCCATCGACGCGGCGAACATCGCGTTCTGAACGTTGTGCGTCGCGCGGCCCTCGAGTGTCGCCGGAATCAGGTGCGTCCAGACGAGCGGAATGTGGCTGCCACGGTCGTAGAGCGTCATCATCTGGCCATTGACGCCCGCCTCGAGCGCGCAGGCACGACCGCCCGCGCGAATGTGCTCGCGCACCAGCGTGTGCTGCGGGTTCATCGTGACGTAGCAGATGTTCTCGGCGTCCGTGTGCGCCGACATCCTGAGCACGAGCGGATCGTCCGCGTTCAGCACGGCGCAGTGCTTCGCGACCTCGACGACGACGCGCTTTACCTCGGCGAGCTGCTCGAGCGTATCGATGCCCTTGAGCCCGAGGTGATCGGCCTGCACGTTCAGCACGGCGCCCACATCCACCTCGGGGACGCCCATGCCGGCGCGCAGGAGTCCGCCGCGCGCAGTTTCGAGCACGGCGGCGTCGATGTGCGGATCGGAGAGCACCATGCGTGCGGACACCGGGCCTGTCATGTCGCCGGAAACTGTCCGCTGCCCGTCGATGTACACGCCATCCGTTGTCGTGAGGCCCGGCGTGTAACCGGACATCTTCAGTATGTGTGCGAGCATGCGCGCGGTCGTCGTCTTGCCGTTCGTGCCGGTGATCGCGGCGATCGGCACGCGCGAGGGCGTGCCGGGCGGGAACAGCATGTCGATGACGGGGCCCGCGGCATCCCGCGCCGTGCCCTCGGAGGGCGCCACGTGCATGCGGAACCCCGGCGCCGCATTGATCTCGCAGATGCCGCCGCCGATCTCGCGGTAGGAGAGCGTGATGTCCTTCGAGAGGAAGTCGACGCCTCCGACGTCGAGGCCGATCGCCTTGACCGCGCGAACCGCCATGTCGCGGTTGTCGGGGTGGATCACGTCCGTGACGTCGGTCGCGGTGCCCCCGGTCGAGAGGTTGGCCGTCGAGCGCAGATAGACCTTTCGGCCTGTCTCCGGCACGGATTCCGCGGTGAGCTCGGCGCGTGCGAGCATCATCTGGGCCTGTGCATCGACTTCGAGGCGCGTCAGCACCTTTTCATGGCCCACGCCGCGCCGCGGATCCTGGTTCACGATCTCGACCAGCTGTGTGACCGTGTGCTTGCCGTCGCCGGTGACGTGGCCAGGCGTGCGGCGCGTCGCCGCGATCAACTCGCCGTTGACGACGAGGAGCCGGTGATCGTCGCCTTCAAGGTAGGTCTCGACAATGACGGAGCGCGAATGCTCGCGCGCCGTAACGAAGCCTTTTGCGACTTCCTCGTCGCTCACGAGGTGGATCGAGATGCCGCGCCCATGATTGCCGTTGTATGGCTTGGTCACGACGGGGTAGCCGAGCCGGTTTGCGGCGCGGACGGCCTCGCGCTCGGACTGGACGAGTTCCTGTCTCGGTACTGGCAGGCCGAGCGCGGCGAGGATGCGGTTGGTTTCCTCCTTGTCGCTTGCGAGCTCGACCGAGATGTGCGGCGTGCGGCCGGTGACGGTCGCCTGGATGCGCTGCTGGTACTTGCCGTGGCCGAGCTGGATCAATGACTGGTCATTGAGCCTGAGCCACGGAATGCTGCGCTTTTCCGCGGCGTGAACGAGGGAGGCCGTGGAGGGCCCGAGCGCGCGGCGCTGTGCGAAGCGTATGTATTCGTCGCGCGCGCCCGGCCAGTCCCAGCCTTCGGGCACGGAGCCCGGGGGACGGAGATTCTCGGGCAACAGCGAACAGAGAAGCCGGAGTGCGAGCTCGCCTGCAGCGACGCCTTCCTCGCGTTCGGCGTATTCATAGACGACGGAATAGTGGCCCGGCTTGTCCGTGCTCCGCGTCTTGCCGAAAGTGACGTCTTCGCCTGCGACGTTCTGCAGCTCGAGTGCGACATGTTCGAGCACGTGGCCGAGCCAGGTGCCCTCGTCTTCGTTCATGCGGCGGATGAAACCGCCGGGTTGCTGGTAGGAGCAGCCGTGCTCGGCGAGGCCGGGAAGCGCCTCGATCAGCCCGTCGACGAATTTCGTGCCGAGCTTGGCCGTAGGCCAGGCTTCGAGCGCACCGAGGTCGAGCTCGAGCCGGATGACGGGAAAGCGCGCGTAGTGCGAAGGGCCGACATAGATGGAGCGGTCGAGGATCCGCATGACAACTCCATCATTCGCGGGAGGGCGCCAGGTTGCCCATCGTCGCATGCCGCGTATGCAGGTTGAACGTCGCGCCGGCCGTCAGCACGTGCACCACGAGCCCGAGGATGCAGATCGGCTGTCCCTCCGTCGCGCTGTCGACCGAGGAAAAGCTCACCTTCGAGGCGTCGGCGACCGTGACGCCGCCGCTGCCCTCGACTTCGATCGTCTCGTCCGGCCCGATGAAGGCGGCCGTGTCCTCATCGAGGCCGAGGCCCACGGCGAACGGGTTGTAGGCGAGCGCTGTGATCAGGCGGCCGAGCCGGTCGCGCTCGCGGAAGTGCTGGTCGATGATGAAGCGGTTCGTGAGCCCGAGACCCGGCGCGAGGCGGACACTGCCGGCGATCGCCGTCGCGCCGTCGTCGCCGAAAGCGATCATGTGCTCGGAGAGAATCGACGCGCCCGCGCTCGTGCCGCCCACGGTGACACCGCGCGCATTCTGCGTGCGGATCAGCTTTGCGACCGGCGTCCCGCCAAGGAGTGTCGTAAGCCGGAGCTGGTTGCCGCCCGTAAAGAAGATGCCGCTCGCCTCCTTGAGGCGTGCGAGCCGGCCCGGTTCCTGGCAATCACGCCGCGTATCGAAATCCATGACGTCGACGCGGTGTGCGCCGAGTTCGCGGAACAGCTTTTCGTAGCGCTCACCGGTCTCGTGCGCGCGGCTCGCGGTCGGGATCACGACGATGTCGGCGTCGTCGCCGCCGGAGACCCTGACGAAGCGCGCGAGAATGCGCGGATCGTTCTCCTTGTTCTCGGCGCCGCCGATCGGGACGATGTAGCCCCGCGTCTCGCCTTCGGGGACCCGGCTTGGGCTCATTCCTTCAGCCTCCGAGCGCAGTCTTGATGCGGGCCGACAGCGCGCCCATGTCGGCGCGGCCCTGGACCTTCGGTTTCAGTATGCCCATGACCTTGCCCATGTCCTTCATGGAAGCGGCGCCCGAGGCGGCGATCGCTTCCTTGATCATTGCGGCGAGCTCGGCATCGCCGAGCCGCGCCGGCAAGTAGCCGGAGAGGAGGTTGATCTCCGCGGATTCCTTCGCGACGAGATCGGCGCGATTGCCGGCCTGGAACTGGGTGACCGACTCGCGGCGCTGCTTGATCATCTTGTCGATGACCGCGAGCACCTGGGCGTCATCGAGCTCGATGCGCTCATCGACTTCGCGTTGCTTGATACCGGCCTGAAGCATGCGGATGCAGGAGAGGCGATCCTTCTCGCCCGCCCGCATCGCCGACTTCATGTCTTCCGTGATGCGGGCCTTCAGGCTCATCCCGGAATCAGCGCGTCGTCGCGCTGCGGCCGCCGTCGCGGGAGGCGCGCTTGAGGTGCCGCTTGATCGCGGCCGCCTTCTTGCGTTTCCGTTCCTGGGTGGGCTTCTCGTAGAATTCCCGACGGCGGAGTTCAGTCAGGACGCCGGCCTTTTCGCAGGCGCGCTTGAAACGACGCAGGGCAGCGTCGAAATACTCGTTCTCGCGGATACGGACGCTCGGCATTCAAACCTCTGACTGGCCACACTGCCCCGGAACCGCCCGGGGAAAGGGCCCGGAATTGTAGTGATCCGCCCCCGGAAAATCAAAAACCTAGGCTTATGATCGTCCTCGGCATCGAGACTTCCTGCGACGAGACCGCGGTCGCCGTCTACGACGGCGAAAAAGGGCTGCTCGCGAACCGGGTCTTCAGCCAGGTCGAGCTGCACCGGCACCACGGCGGGGTCGTGCCCGAGCTCGCCTCGCGCGATCACATCGAAAGGCTGTTGCCGATGATCCGGGAGGCCCTGGCCGAGGCGGGCATCGAGGCGCAAGCCATTGACGGCATTGCCTATACGGCGGGACCCGGGCTGATCGGCGCACTGCTCGTCGGCGCCTCGGTCGCCCGTTCGCTGGGCTACGCCTGGGGGGTTCCGGTGGTTGGCGTGCACCATTTGGAGGGGCACCTGCTGGCGCCGGCGCTCGAGCCGGGGGCGCCGGAATTCCCGTTTGTCGCGCTTCAGGTCTCCGGCGGACACACCATGCTCGTCGAAGTCACGGGTGTCGGGCGATACCGGATCCTCGGCGAGACCCAGGACGATGCGGCGGGTGAGGCCTTCGACAAGACCGCAAAGCTCCTCGGCCTCGGCTACCCCGGCGGGCCCGCGCTCGCAGCGCTTGCCGAGCAGGGCCGCGACGGCGTGTTTGAGTTCCCGCGGCCGATGCTCGACCGGCCGGGCCTCGACTTCAGTTTCAGCGGATTGAAGACCGCGGTCGTCGTCGCGGTGCGTGGCCGAACGCTTGATCAGGCGGCACGCGCCGACGTCGCCCGGGGATTCGAGAACGCAATGGTCGACACGCTCGTGACGAAGTCGCTCCGGGCCCTGTGCCAGACTGGCCTCCGCACACTCGTGGTTGCTGGCGGCGTCGGTGCGAACCGGCGGCTGCGCGAAGCGCTCACGCGGGCCGTGGCGAAGGCCGGCGGCCGCGCATTTTTCCCGAGGCCCGAGTTCTGCACCGATAATGCCGCGATGATCGCCGTCGCAGGACAGCACAGGCTGGCCGCCGGCGAATGCGAGGAACTGACCGTTCGCGCCCGTGCCCGCTGGCCCCTCGACGAACTGCGTGCCCCAGGAGAAACGCATGCCTCCACCCATTGATCAAAGCTGCGAGGGGGACTGTCCCCTTTGAAGGTGAACGTCGCCTTTGCAGGGGACGTTCACCTTCAAAGGCGGACTGTCCCCTCTTGCCGAGGACTTTTCCCATTCCGAGACCACCCATGGACCGCATTTTCATCACCGCTCTTTCCGTCGACGCCGTCATCGGCATCTACGACTGGGAGCGCAACGTCAAGCAACGCCTTGAGGTCGACCTCGAGATGTGGAGGGATCTTTCCGCCGCCGCGAAGAGCGATGCGATCGAGGACACGCTCAACTACAAGTCCGTCGCGAAGCGCGTGCTCGCATTCGTCGAGGCCAGCCAGTTCCGCCTCGTCGAGGCGCTCGCTGGCGAGGTCGCGCGCATTGTCCTCGAGGAGTTCGAGGTCGCGCGCGTGCGCGTCACGGTCCACAAGCCAGGCGCAATCCGCTTCTCGCGCGACGTTGGTGTGATCGTCGAGCGCGGCCGCAATGACTGACCTGCCCCATGGCTGACGCCTATGTCGCGGCCGGCAGCAACGTCCGGCCGCATGCGAGCCTGAGGCAGGCGCTCGACCTGCTCACGAGCGAGTATCCGGGGCTTCGCTCATCGCGCGCGTTCTCGAACGCCTCCTCGGGCTTTGCGGGTGACGATTTCATCAACCTGGTCGTCACCTTTCCCGCGGAGCTGCCCACCGAGCAGCTGCTCGAAAGGCTGAAGGCCGTGGAGCGTGCCTGCGGTCGCGAGCCTGGCGCGCCGAAGTGGGGACCACGCACGCTCGATCTCGACCTGTTGCTGCACGGCAACCGGGTCGGCCGCGTCGCTGGAAAGAACCTGCCGCATCCGGACCTGTTGACTCGGGCGTGGGTGCTTGGGCCGCTCGCCGAGCTCGCGCCGCAGGCGATTCACCCCGTGACTGGCGAACGAATGGACGCCCTCTGGCAGCGATTCGACCAGCGCGCCCATCCGCTTACGCCGGTACCGCTCGAAGGCGCGGTGGGATGCAAGGACTAGCGGCCTTCGCCGCCGACGAGGCGACCGCCGTCCACCGCGAGCACTTCTCCGGTCACGAACGGGGCGTCCTTCGCGAAGAAGAGCGCCGCCTTCGCGACATCTTCCGGCGTTCCAGCGCGCTTCAGCGCCGTGCGCTCGATGATGCGCTTCCGCAATTCCGCGTCGACGTTGTTCTCCGGCCAAAGCACGGGCCCGGGCGCGATGGCGTTCACGCGGATTTCCGGTCCGAGGTCGCGGGCGAGCGCCCGCGTCAGCATCACGAGCGCTGCCTTGGCGGAGCAATAGACGGCGTGACGCCCGAGCGGCCTGAGCCCATGGATGTCCGCGATGTTGAGGATGAGGCCCGCGCTCTTCGCGAGTTCGGGCGCCGCGGCCTGGGCAAGGAAGAGCGGGGCGCGCAAATTGGAACCGATCAGGTCGTCGAACTGGTCCGCGGTGATGGCCCCGACCGGCGTCGGATAGAAGGTGGACGCATTGTTGATGAGTGCGTCGAGGCGGCCGAAGGCGCGGATTACGGCCGCAATCAATGTGTCGCACACGGCGGGATCGGCGAGGTCCGCCTGAAATGCCCGAGCGCTGCCAGGACGCGCGCCGTTCATGCGATCGACGAGGGCATCCGCCTCGGATTTCGAACCGCGGTAGTGGACCGCGACCCGGGCGCCTTCGGCGTGAAAGGCGGCGGCGATTGCCGCTCCGATGCGCCTGGCGGCTCCCGTGACGAGGACGACCTGGTCTGCGAGCGGCATGGCGGGCGTCGTCATGGGCATCGGTGCGCAAATGAATACGAGTGGCGACCATATCACGAGCCACGGAGCCGCCGGTGCTGACTACAGGCGATCCTTCCCAGCCTACCGCCGAATTGTCACGCAGCGCCGAACTCTCCGCGCGCATCCGCGCGAGGGCGGCTACGAGGGGCGGCTGGCTGCCGTTTTCCGAATTCATGGAAGCCGCGCTCTATGAGCCCGGGCTTGGCTACTACATGATCGAGCGCCCGATTTTCGGCGCTGCAGGCGATTTCGTTACCGCGCCGGAAATGTCGCCGCTCTTTGCAGCCTGTCTCGCGAATGGCGTTGCAAGCCTGCTCGGCGCTACGGAGGGCGGCGACATCGTCGAGCTCGGCGCAGGCAGCGGCGTGATGGCAGCCCAGCTGTTTGCTGCACTCGAGCGATCGGGAAGGTTGCTCGATCGTTACCGCATCGTCGAGCCGAGCCCTGTACTGACGGAGCGGCAACAGCGCCTGGTCTCGAATTGGCCAGGGATGGCACCGCATTTCTCGCGCTTCGAGTGGCTGGAGGCACCGCCCTCCGACGCCTGGCAGGGCGTTGCACTTGCGAATGAAGTCGTCGATGCACTTCCTGTCGATCGATTTCGCATTGCAGGTCGTGGCTGCGACGCGATCGGCGTTGCCACGGCGGAATCGGGCTTCGAGTGGCGAGCGGGACCCGCCGACGCGCGGCTATCGGGCGCAGTGGGGGAATTGCAGGCGCGCCTGCCGCAACGAATGCAGGACGGCTTCGTGTCGGAGCTCCGTCTGGCGCAGCGTGAATGGGTCGCGTCCGCGACAGCAACCTTGACAAGAGGCGCGATGCTCGTAGTCGATTACGGCCTTCCGCGCGCGCAGTACTACCATCCTTCGCGCGACGGCGGCACGCTCTGCGGATTCCGGCAACATCTGCGCGTTGAGGACCCGCTCGCAATGCCGGGCGCGCAAGACCTGACGGCCTGGGTCGATTTTTCCGCGCTCGCGGACGAATCACGTGCCGCCGGGCTCGAAGTCGGGGGTTTCGCTACGCAGGCGCACTATCTCCTGTCCGTCGGCATCGAGCGCGAGCTTGCGCGATTGACAGCCGAGGGTGTCGAGGAGCGCGACCGATGGGCGCATCGCAAGGCGGCTTCCTCGTTCCTGCTGCCCGGCGAGATGGGTGAGCGCTTCAAGGTGATGGCGCTTGTTCGTGGAATTCGCGGACCGATCCACGGATTCGAATTCAGGGACCTGTCCGCGAGCCTGTAACATGACAGCCCTGAAGGGGACGCACCCCTTCATATTCGTGAAGGGGCGCGTCCCCTTCGACATGCATGAGGCGGCAGTTTGGATCCGATACAAGCAATCGTTCTCGCCATCGTGCAGGGCCTCTCGGAATTCCTGCCGATCTCGAGCTCAGGGCATCTGATTCTGGTACCGCATTTTTTTGGGTGGCAGGATCAGGGCCTCGCCTTCGATGTCGCGATACACATGGGCACGCTGCTTGCGGTCGTGTCCTACTTTCGCGTGCAGCTGCTTGCGATGCTGCGCGCGTGGCTCGCTTCGCTCGGGCGCCGTCCACTGACGCCCGACGGCCGCCTCGCCTGGTGTGTCGTCCTGGGCTCGATTCCCGTCGGCCTCGCGGGATGGCTGTTCGCCGACTTGATAGAAATGTTGCTCAGGGATCCGTTGTTCATCGCCGCCACCCTGTCGGGTTTTGGATTGTTGATGTGGCTTGCGGACCGACTCGGTCGACAGCAACGTGACGAATACTCGGTTGGCTGGCGCGAAGCGCTCTTGATCGGCTGCGCCCAGGCGCTCGCACTGATGCCGGGCACGTCCCGTTCCGGCGTCACGATGACCATGGCGCGGACGCTCGGGCTCACGCGCGAAGCAGCCGCGCGATTCTCGTTCCTGCTGGCGGTCCCCGGTACCGCGATGGCCGGAGGATATGAGCTGCTGAAGCTGATCGAACAGCCGGCCGGGAGCGTCAACTGGTCGATGATGAGCCTGGGCGCCGTCGTATCGGCGATTGCGGGCTACCTCTTCATCCACTGGCTCTTGCAGGTCATCGGCCGGATTGGCCTCGCTCCGTTTGCCATTTACAGGTTTGCGCTCGCCGGCCTGATTTTGATCATGTTTGCCTGATCAGGCGTTCGCCTTGAGCGCCGCGAGACGGCGCCGGCGCAGGAGCTCTCCGATCTTCTCGCCCGAAAGTCCTTCGCGGTCGCCGTCGGTGAGCGCGACTGACATCGCGCGATCCTGCGCCTGCCGCAGCAGCGTCGCCTGTGGATAGGGTCGCCCGCTGAATCCGCCGCGTCCGCGGCAGTCCGCTTCACAGGCGACGAGAAAATCCCTGAAGCGATCCGGCCGCCGGAACGCATCACACGATTCGAGCAGTTCGAGCACTGTGCGGGGCCGCAGTTCCTCCGCGCGGTGCGCCAGGCCGTGCCAGCGCGCCGCGAGAACCGCGAGTTCGCGGTAGTCGGTCGGTACCCGCAGCCGTACCGAGACTTCTTCCGCGAGGCGCGCGCCGGATTCCTCGTGACCGATGTGACGTGGCCATTGCGCTCGCGGCGTCCGGCCCTTGCCGAGATCGTGCATCAACGCGGCAAAGCGGATACGCGGTTCCGCGGTCAGGCCCGCCGCCGCCTGCATCACGAGCTCCATGTGCAGTCCCGTGTCGATCTCCGGATGCCATTTCCCGGGTTGCGGCACGCCGTAAAGTGCGTCGAGTTCAGGGAAGATGCGAGCGAGCGCGCCCGAGGCGCGCAAGGCCCGCAGCCAGGCGGCCGGCGCCGGCTCAGCGAGCGCACGGTCGGTCTCCTGCCAGATGCGTTCGGGAACCAGGGCATCCGCCTCGCCCGCGGCGACAATCGCGCGCATGCGCGCGAGCGTCTCCGCCGCGATCTCGAATCCGAGCGGCTCGAAGCGGGCGAGGAACCGCGCCACGCGCAGGATTCGCACCGGATCCTCGTTGAACGCCTCCGAGACATGCCTCAGCTTCTTGGTCTCGAGGTCGGCGCGCCCGCCATGCGGATCGATCAGGCTCCCGTCTACGTCGCGCGCCATGGCATTGATCGTGAGGTCGCGACGCCTGAGGTCATCCTCGAGCGTCACGTCAGGCGAGTAGTGGAGCTCGAAGCCGCGGTAGCCCGGGCCCGTCTTGCGTTCGGTGCGAGCGAGCGCATGTTCCTCGCCGGTCTCGGGATGCAGGAACACCGGGAAGTCGCGGCCGACCTGGCGAAAGCCCGCATCGAGCATCTGCTGCGGCGTCGCGCCGACCACGACCCAGTCCCGCTCGGCGACTGCCCGGCCGAGCAGCTCGTCGCGAACCGCGCCGCCGACCAGATAGACTTTCATCGCATCATGTTACGCGATTCCCCGTGGATCCCGATCCGGCTGCTCGCTTCGGTCGCGGCCTGCGCCGCACTTCAGGGCTGTTACTACGTGCACCTTGCCGCGGGACAGATCGAGATGAACCGCAAGCGCGAGCCGATCGCCGAAGTGATTGCGCGACCGGACACCGATGCGACGCTGAAGCGGCGCCTCGAGTTCACGTCACGGGCCCGGGACTTCGCGATGTCGGATCTCGGCCTGCCGGACAACGGCAGCTACCGCACATTCGCCGATCTCGGGCGACGCTACGCGACCTGGAATGTCTTCGCCGCGCCGGAATTCTCAGTCGATCCGAAGCGGTGGTGCTTTCCGGTCGCGGGTTGCGTGAGCTATCGGGGTTACTTCGACGAGAAGCGGGCGAAGCGCAAGGCAGCGAAGCTCGGCGAACGGGGCTTTGACGTCCACGTCGCGCCGTCAATCGCCTATTCGACACTCGGCCACCTCCGGGATCCGGTGCTCAACACGATGCTCGGCTATGGCGATGCCGAACTCGCCGCCTTCATCTTCCATGAGCTCGCGCACCAGGCCGTTTACGCGCCGGGCGACAGCGACTTCAACGAGGCATTGGCGATCGTCGTCGAGCTGGAAGGATTGCGGCGCTGGTTTGCGCACGAGAACCGTCCGGGCGATCTCGAGAAATTCCGGGCATTCCGGAAACGCCAGGGCGAGGCCGCCGAACTGATGATCGACGCGCGCCGCCGCCTCGACGCGCTCTACACGGAGAAGCTCGGGCCGGATGCCACTCGCAAGGCCAAGGCCGCCGAGTTCACGCGCCTTCGGGAGACCCTCGTCGCCGGCGGCCATCCTGCGAATGGCGATTTCAACAACGCCCGGCTCGTCGCCGTCGCCACCTACGAGCGCTGCGTCCCGGCGCTCCGCTCCGAACTCGACCGCCTCAATAACGACTTGCCAGCCTTCTACTCCGCGATGAACCTGCTCGTCCACGACCTGCCGGCCCGAACCAGGATCTGCCCGCCTTCCTGATCGAATCCCGGTGAAACATCCCGGCGCCGCGAGCGAGGGGACACCCCGCCGGATCCCGCTCGCGGCGCTGGCACGTTTTTCCCGGTTCAGATCAGGTAGGTCGGCAGGATCGCGTCGAGCGGCTGCGGGTGGATGCCAAGGCGAGCTAGTCCGTTCACCTTGCAGACGCTGTCGACGAGAAGCGACTTGTAGTTGTCGGTCGAAAACGGCTTGCCTGGCACGAAATCGCAGATCGCTGCCTGAAACCGCGCGGCGAAATCGGGAATGCCGACGACCGCGCGAGCGAGCCCGAGCCTGTCCCGGACACCGCGAACGATCTCGCGGAGCGTCATCTGCTCCGGTCCGCAGAGCTCGTAGCATTCACCCGCGGTGCCGTCGTCGGCCAGCGCGCGCTGCATTGCGGCGACCACGTCGCCCACCCAGACCGGCGCGAAGCGGGCGCCCGGCCGCGCGAGCGGAATCCCGAACGGGATCGTGCGCAGCAGCCGTGCAAATCGATTCACGAAGTCGTCGCGCGGCCCGAAGATTACGGAGGGCTGGAAGATCGTCCAGCGCAAGTCGAGGCCTGACTCCTGGCGAACGATCCGCTCGCCGCGCCCCTTGCTGCGAAGGTAATGGCTCGCACCGTGATCGGCGTCCGCGTTGAGCGCGCTGACATGCAACAGGCGATCGACGCGCTGCTTTCGACAGGCTTCGACGAGCTTGTGCGCGAATTCCACGTGAACGCGCTCAAATCCGCTGCCATTCCGGCCGCGCTCGTTGAGGATGCCGACCAGGTTGACGACGGCCCGCTGGCCCGCGACGAGTGAGGAAAGCACATTGGAATCGTGGATGTCGGCCGCAACCAGCTTGAGCGAGGGGATCGGCGACAGGTGGGCCGCTCGCACCGGGTTTCGCGTCGGCACCGTGATCCGCCAACCGTTGCGGGCGATCGCGGATACTAGGTGCGTACCGACGAAGCCGGATCCGCCGAACACGCAGATCGATCGCGCAGTCATCGCGTCAATTATAGGTCCACACACTCAACTGCGCGGGCTGCGCGGCGGTCGGGGACCCTCGCTCGCTCAGAAGATCGGACATTCGCTCGCTCGGGGACCCGCCCGCCGCTTGTCCGCGCGGAGGAGCCGCCGGGACCCGCGAGTGAGCGACTAAAGTTCCGGCGGAGCGAACGAGCGGAGTCCCGGCGGCTCCGTCCGCGCGCGCTCAGCCCGAGCGACACCCGGCCGCTTGATCCGGATCAGCGTAACGGCAGCAGCAGAACCTGGTTGCCGCGACGCAGTCGCACCACCATCGAAGTCTGGCCTTTGGCTGCCTCGCGAAGCTGCGCGAGCGTCGAGACCTGGACACGGTTCACCGCGATAATGCGATCGTCCGCCAGCAGCCCCGCCTGGGCGGCCGGGCTGCCTGAAACTACCGACCGGATGCGGACACCGCCTGCCGAATCCTCGGAGACTTCGACGAGCTCCGCCCCCGCGAGGGCAGGGTGGATCGCCGAGGCGTCCGAGATCTGCGCCGGTTCGCGCAACACCGCGGTGACCGTCCGGGGACTGCCCTCGCGCAACAGCCCGATCTGCACCGATTCGCCGACCTTCAACATGCCGATGGTGTTGCTGAGCTCGGAATTCGTGCGGATCGCCTGGCCGCGCACGCTGGTGATGAGGTCCCCTGCCTCGATCCCCGCCTTTTCGGCTGCGGAGCCAGGGCTGACCTGCGAAACGAGGGCGCCCTGGACATTGTCGGGCAGGGCCAGGCTCTTGCGGAACTCCGGGGTGAGCGAGATCGTGGAGACGCCGAGCTGGCCGCGATTGACACGTCCGGACTCAATAAGCTGCTCCATGATCGAACGGACCATGTTGGACGGAATCGCGAAGCCGATGCCGATGTTGCCGCCGCTTCCCGACAGGATCACGGAATTGATGCCGACGAGGTCGCCGTCGAGACCGACAAGCGCGCCGCCGGAATTGCCCGGATTGATCGCTGCGTCGGTCTGGATGAAGTCCTCGAGACCGTCGCGGCTGATGCCAGTGCGTCCGAGGGCGCTCACGATGCCCGAAGTGACCGTGTGCTGGAGGCCGAATGGATTTCCGATTGCGATCACGAAGTCGCCGACCTGGAGCTTCGAGGAATCCGCAAGGCGGATCTCGGCAGGAAGGGCCGCGTCCTTGACGCGGAGCACCGCAACGTCCGAGCGCTCATCCGTGCCCACCACCTCGGCCTTGAGCTCGACATCGTCGACGAGCGTGATCGTGATTTCACTCGCGTTCTTGACGACGTGCGCGTTCGTCACGATGTAGCCGTTCCTGGCGTCGACGATGACGCCGGAGCCGGCGCTGCGGAACTCCCGGTCGCGCTGTTGGGCGTCCGGCGGCAGGCCGAAGAAGCGGCGAAATCCCGGGTCGTCGAAGAACGGATTGCGGGGCGCCGCGACCGTGCCTTTCACGCCGATGTTGACTACGGCGGGTGACACACGCTTGATCACCGGCGCGAATGTAGGCAGCGCCGATTGCGCGAAAACGCCGGAGGAAACACCGAATGCGACGATGGCGACCACGGCCGCGAAGAATTTTTTCATTGAATGCAACCTCGAATTGGCGCGATGTCTGACCGGGCTTCGCTCGTACAAGTTCCGATGCGCGCGGGCCTTGTTTTTCCCGCGTGCGAGCGCGCTGGTGAACAAACTGTGCGTATTTTGTGCGTTTTCTCTGTACACAAGATGTTGTACTGCGCGGAAAAGTGGCCCGGACCCGCCGGAGCCGGTTGTCTCACCGGAAACAGCCTGAAGTGGCATCAATAACCTATTGAAATACAAGGGTGTTTATTCAGGTATTTTTTCCATAAGGAAATCCTTGACAGCACCGGCCTTGCGAAATAATTTCGCAACCCTGACACAACATCTTGTGGTCGCCGGCTGAAAGGCGGGACAGGCCGGCAGAAGAGTCAGGGAGCCATGTGAAATTTGACGCAGGCGGCGCGCAAATGCGCGTGCCCGGGTGAGATTTCTCCGGCGATTTCGTGGGGCGGCCGGGACGAGGGGGCACAGCGGAGAAAATGAGCACAGCGGTCAGGATCGAGCACAAAGACGTCGAAGAGATACCGTTCCAGGAAGCGTCGCTCGACATATGGGCCCGGAAGTACCGGTTGACCGCCAAGGACGGCACGCCGATCGACGCGACGATGGACGACACGCTCTCGCGCGTGGCGAGGACGCTGGCGGACGTCGAGGAGCCGGAACAGCGCGAGGCGCTTTACGAGCGTTTCCTCTGGGCGCTGCGTAAGGGCGCGATTCCGGCCGGCCGCATCATGTCGAATGCAGGAGCACTCGCGCACAAGCCCGCGACATCCACGATCAATTGCACGGTGTCGGGAACCATCCTTGACTCGATGGACGACATCCTGAACAAGGTGCACGAAGCCGGGCTCACGCTGAAGGCGGGCTGCGGCATCGGCTACGAGTTCTCGACGCTACGGCCGCGCGGCGCCTACGTCGCCGGCGCGGGTGCGCACACGTCTGGCCCGATGTCCTTCATGGACATCTATGACCGCATGTGTTTCACGGTCTCGTCGGCGGGCGGCCGCCGCGGCGCGCAGATGGGCACCTTCGACGTCGGCCATCCCGATGCCGTGGATTTCGTCCGCGCGAAGCGGGAGAACGGCCGGCTGCGGCAGTTCAACCTGTCGCTGCTCGTGACCGACGAGTTCATCGAGGCCGTGCGCGGCGACCGCGAGTGGAAGCTGGCCTTCCCGTTGCCCAAGCGCGAATACGACCCCGCGCAGCACGACCTGCACGATCCCGCCGCCTTCGTCTGGCGTGAATGGCCGGAGATCGATGGTTACGTCGCGAACGACGACGGCCTGGTCGCCTGCAGGATCTACAAGACGCTTCCGGCGCGCAGGCTCTGGGACGTGATCATGGCCTCCACCTACGATTTCGCGGAGCCGGGCTTCGTCCTGATCGACCGTGTCAACGAAATGAACAACAACTGGTGGTGCGAGAACATCCGGGCCACCAATCCCTGCGGCGAACAGCCGCTGCCGCCCTACGGCTCCTGCCTGCTGGGGTCGGTGAACCTGACGCGCTTCGTGAAGCATCCCTTCACGGAAGAGGCGAGCTTCGACTGGGGCGAGTACCGCGATGTCGTGCGGGTATTCACGCGCATGCTCGACAACGTGGTCGAGATCAACGGCCTGCCGCTTAGCCGCCAGCGCGACGAAATCGTGCGCAAGCGCCGTCATGGGATGGGATTCCTCGGCCTCGGTTCGACGATCACGATGCTCGGGATGCGCTACGGCTCGGCCGAGTCGGTCGCGTTCACCGACAACGTGGCGCGCGAGATGGCGATCGCCGGCTGGGAGGCGGGGCTCGAGCTCGCGCGCGAGAAAGGCCCGGCGCCGATCATGAATGAGGAGTTCACGGTCACGCGGGCGATGCTCAGGAAGCGGCCCGAGATGGCGCGCGACGGCTGGAAGGTCGGCGACCGCGTGCCGGGCCGCGTGCTTCACGCGCGCTACAGCCGCTACATGCGCCGGCTCGCCGAGGTAGCTCCCGACGTCGTGAAGCAGATCGAGTCGGTCGGCGCGCGCTTCACGCACCACAGCTCGATCGCGCCGACGGGCACGATTTCGCTGTCACTCGCGAACAACGCGTCGAACGGGATCGAGCCTTCGTTCGCCCACCACTATTTCCGGAACGTGATCCGGGAGGGCAGGAAGACGAAGGAGCGCGTGGACGTCTATTCGTTCGAGCTGCTCGCCTACCGCGAGCTCGTCAACCCGCGCGCGATGCCGGGCTCGACCAGCCCCGCGGAGGTGCTGCCCGACTATTTCATGACGGCGGACGGCATCGGCCCGCGCGAGCACGTCGACATCCAGGCGGCTGCCCAGAAGTGGGTGGATTCCTCGATCTCGAAGACGGCGAACGTGCCGACCGACTTCCGCTATGAAGAATTCAAGGACATCTACCTCTACGCGCACGAGAAGGGTCTCAAGGGCTGCACGACCTTCCGCTTCAACCCGGAGGCGTTCCAGGGCGTACTCGTCAAGGAGGACGACCTCAAGAACACGACCTACGTGTTCACGCTCGAGGACGGCAGCGAGATCGAGGCGCGAGGGGACGAGGAGATCGAGTACGACGGCGAGATCCATACCGCCGCCAACCTGTTCGATGCGCTCAAGGAAGGCTACTACGGCCGTTTCTGAGCGGGCGAGGTGAAATGATGAGCCGGATCAAGTTTGAAAAGAAGATCGTGAAGTACCGGGTCCAGAAGCCCGAGGCCGAGAAGCCGGCCCCGCAGACCCGCGAGGGCAAGGTCCGCAAGGACGGCGGCGGCAAGGTCGTGTGGATGCACGAGAAACTCGAGCGTCCCGAGGTGCTGATCGGCTCGACCTACAAGATCAAGACACCGGTGTCCGACCACGCGATGTACCTCACGATCAACGACATCATGTTGAACGAGGGTACGGAGCACGAGCACCGCCGGCCCTTCGAGATCTTCATCAATTCGAAGAACCTCGACCATTTCCAGTGGATCGTCGCACTGACACGCATCATCTCGGCCGTGTTCCGGAAGGGCGGCGACGTCGCCTTCCTGACCGAGGAACTGAAGGCCGTGTTCGACCCGCGAGGCGGCTACTGGCAGCCGGGCGGCAAGTTCATGCCGTCGATCGTCGCGGAGATCGGCTACGTGGTCGAGCGCCACCTGCAGACGATCGGCCTGATGCAGAAGCCCGGCATGGACGACTCGCAGCGGCTCCTTGTCGAGTCGAAGCGCAAGGAATGGGAGCAGCGCAGTCGCCAGCAGGATGCATTCGCGCAGTCGAGCTACCCGGAAGGGGCGCAGCTCTGCGTGAAGTGCAATACGGCGGCCGTCGTCATGATGGATGGCTGCATGACCTGCCTCTCCTGCGGCGAATCGAAGTGCGGTTGACGCAGCAAGATTTTCATCACGCGCCAGCCGGGTCCCCGCCCGGCGGCTCCTGACAACAGGGGCTGCGCGTGACCTCCCAGGCGGCCTTCGGGCCGCCTTTTTTCCCTCGTCGCCGGAGCGTGCTCGCGCTTCTGGCGGCAGTGCTCGCAACCGCCTGCGCAACCGACCGGCTCTACGAAGGCCCGCCGCTGCCGGCGGCTGAACGCGCGATCGTCCGCGCCGATCCGGTCGTGAGCGCGGGGCTCCCGGTGCAGCTGCGCCTTCGAAGTGTCGATGGCCGCGAAGTGGGGCTGTCGGCGAGCAAGGTGGAGCTCGTTCCCGGCAAGCACTCGCTGCTCGTCGACTGCCGCGTGGCGGAGAGCGGCTCGGTGCGCCGCTTCACGGTCGAGGCTGAACTCGAGGCGGGCGGGCGCTATCGGCTGGTCGCGAACGCCACGGCGCGAAACTGTGAAGCGGTCGAATTGATCGGCGACTGACCGGCCGTAGTCTGCGCGGGGCGTTATAATGTCTCGCGAGATGTATCGCAAGCTGTTGATTTCGATCGTTGTCGCGGGATTGCTCGCGGCTTTCGCGCGTGCCGACTCGATGGCCGGCCTCGCCGCTTCCGCGGGAATGCTGCAACCAGTCGATCATGTGGTCGTCCACAAGGCCGGCCGCAAGATGGAATTGTTCCGCGACGGCGCACTCGTCGCGAGCTACCGCATTTCGCTCGGTCTCTCGCCCTCCGGCCAGAAGCAGCGCGAGGGCGATTTCCGCACGCCAGAAGGCCGCTATCGGCTCACGCGCCGGAACGCGCAGAGCGACTTCTTCCTCGCCGTGCAGGTTTCCTATCCCGAGGACGCCGACCTCTCGCTCGCCCGCAAGCACGGCTGGGCGCCGGGCGGCTCGATCATGGTCCACGGCCTGCCGAACTTCCTGAAGTATCCGCGCGAGCGCTACCTCAACTCGGACTGGACGGACGGCTGCATCGCGCTGTCGAACGAAAACATGCTCGATTTCTGGCTGCTCACGGGACAAGGCACTCCGATCGAGATCCGACCGTGAGCGGTACCCCAGGCCTCGACCTGTCGGCAGTCGTGCATGCGCGGGTGTCGCCGAAAGGCGTGCTCGACAACCTGTCGCAGCAGGAAGTCGACAAGCTGCTCGACCGCGGCCAGGGCGGCCTCTATCCGCTGTTTCGCCGCTGCGCGCTCGCGGTGCTGAATTCCGGCACGCTGATCGACGACGCGCGACTCATTTTCGAGGCCTACAAAGACTTCGAGGTCAGGATCGTGCGCGAACCCTGGGGCATCAAGCTGGAGATGCAGCACGCACCGGGCAGCGCTTTCGTCGATGGCGAGATGATCCGGGGCGTCAAGGAACACCTGTTCTCGGTGCTGCGCGACATCGTTTACACGCACAACGAGATCGTCGCGCGCTTCGACCTCGACGATTCGGCGAGCGTCACCAACGCGATCTTCTGCATTCTGCGCAATGCCCGCGCGCTCGAGTACAGGGGCCGGCCGGACCTCGTCGTCTGCTGGGGCGGGCATTCCATCCCGCGCGAGGAGTACGACTACACGAAGCAGGTGGGCTACGAGCTCGGGCTCCGGGGTCTTTCGGTCTGCACCGGCTGCGGCCCGGGCGCGATGAAGGGGCCGATGAAGGGCGCGACGATCGGCCATTCCAAGCAGCGCATCCGCGATGGCCGCTATATCGGCCTCACGGAGCCCGGAATCATCGCGGCGGAGCCGCCGAACCCGATCGTGAACCAGCTCGTGATCATGCCGGACATCGAGAAGCGCCTCGAAGCCTTCGTCCGGCTCTGCCACGGGATCATGGTGTTCCCGGGCGGCGCGGGAACGGCTGAAGAGATCCTCTACCTCCTCGGAATCCTGCTCGACCCGGCGAATGCGAGCCAGCCCCTGCCGCTCGTGTTCACCGGTCCGCGCGAGAGCGCGGGATATTTCCGCCAGTTCGACCGATTCATCGGGCTCACGCTCGGCGAACAGGCGCAGCAGCGCTATCGGATCATCGTTGACGACCCGCCGGAGGTCGCGCGCGCGATGCAGCGTGGCTTCGATGCGGTTCGTCGCTCGCGCCGGCGCGCGGGTGACGCCTACAACTACAACTGGCTGCTGAAGATCCCGCGCGAATTCCAGCAGCCGTTCGAAGTGAGCCACGCGTCGATGGCGGGACTCACGCTCTCGATGGACCAGCCCGTGCACGAGCGCGCCGCGAACCTGCGTCGCGCTTTTTCGGGCATCGTCGCGGGCAACGTCAAGGAGCGGGGCATCCGGCTGATCGAGGAAAAGGGTCCGTTCGAGATCCACGCCTCGCCGGAAATCGCGAAACCGCTCGACGAACTCCTGCGCGGCTTCGTCGCTGAAAGGCGCATGAAGCTCGTCGGGGAGTACCACCCGAGCTACCGCATCGTCTGATTGCAGGCGCTTCCCGGGGCGATGCCCCGGGACCTGTGATGCAGTTCCTGTTTAGTCCGGTCCCCCCCGCGTAACTTGCGGGTCATGAAGCCTTTTCAGGTTCGGTCCCCGTGAGCGACATCAAGGTGACTCCAGTCGATGGCCGTGAACGCGGTGCTTCCGAGCCTGCGCCGCGCCTGCCGAAGCGTCCGCCCGTCAGCCGCCACGGCGCGATCTCGCGCGAACTGACCAAGTATTCGAACTACAAGACCTGGGCCGACAAGGTGCGCGGCGCATTCGCCACGGAAGGCGACACGCCAAGCGCAAACGGCACCGGCCATTCCCGTCGTTCCGCGGATCGCTGAGACGGCCGTGGAGCGACTCGCCCAACTCTTCGACGAGATCGAGGACATCCTGAGCGTGCTGCGCCAGCAGCTCGGCCTCTGGCCCGTCGACTAACCCCCGCCGAAACGTTGATCGAAGGCACGAAGGGGACGTTCACCTTCGATACCGCGCCTTCGCAGGCCCACGGGAACGCCTTTCGTCGAAGGTGGGCGTCCCCTCCGGAAGCGGAGCAGGCCTTTCCGTCAAAGGGGACTATCCCCTCTTGAAACGCTGCCTGCTATCTTTGCCCCATGGGGCAGAAACCCTCCGACGCCGACCTCCGCGCCCGCCTGACGCCTGAGCAGTACCGCGTGACCCGGGAGCAGGGCACCGAACGCGCCTTTACCGGCGAGCATTACCACAACAAGCGGACCGCCCAGTACCTCTGCGTCGTCCGCGAAGAGAGCCTGTTTTCGTCCGATAGCAAGTACGACTCCGGCTCCGGCTGGCCCTCGTTCTGGCAGCCGGCCGCCCCGAAGAGCGTGGCGGCGGTCGACGACCGTTCGCACGGCATGCATCGCACGGAAGTGCGCTGCACGAATTGCGGAGCGCACTTCGGCCACGTCTTCGAGGATGGGCCCCAGCCGACCGGCCAGCGCTACTGCATCAACCCCGCCGCCCTCGACTTCAAGCCGGAGTCGGGCTCCTGATGATGCGCGCGGCTGCGTGGATTGCCGCCGTTGCGTCGTTGACGGCCGCGGCCTATGCGGTCGGCGAGCAGCCCGCCGATCCGAAGGTTGCGACGCAACCGGCACCAGCCGTGCCGCCTGTACCGCCGCAACCACAGGCGCCCGAGGCCGCGCTGCTAGTGACCGACCTCGTAATGGGCGTCGGCGACGAGGCGCTTCCGGGCATGATCGTGATCGTTCATTACACTGGCTGGCTCTACGACCCGGGCGCGAAGGATTTCCGCGGCATTCAGTTCGACAGTTCGCGGGAGCGCGGCCAGCCTTTGTCCTTCCCGCTCGGCGCGGGCCGCGTGATCCGCGGCTGGGAGCAGGGCATCCCGGGCATGAAAATCGGCGGCACGCGGCGCCTCGTCATCCCGCCGGAGCTTGCCTACGGCAGCCGGTGCGTCGAAAAGTACCCAGGCTCGGGAGGCGGCTGCGTAATCCCGCCCAACTCCACGCTGCTGTTCGAGATCGAGTTGCTCGCCGTCGAGACCATCACGCTCAAGACGGACCAATAGGCTGACACCGAGGTCATGATGCGAACTGCAATCCGCCTGGCGGCCCTGGCTGCGCTCTGCCCCGTGGCCACGGCATCCGCCGCGACACTGATTCACGCGGGAAAACTCGTCGACGGCGTGAGCGCCACTGCGCGGGAGCGCGTGACCATCGTGGTGGACGGCGATCGAATCCGCTCGATCGACAGCGGCTTCGCGGCCGCCGGCAATGGCGACGAAGTCATCGACCTGTCGGGAGCGACCGTGCTGCCCGGATTCATGGACATGCACGTGCACCTGACCTCCGAGCACAGCCGCACGAGCGAGCTGGACAGCATCAAGAAGAGCGAATCCGACCGCGCCTACGACTCCGTCGTCTACGCTGAGCGCACGCTGCTCGCCGGCTTCACGACGGTGCGGAACCTAGGCGACGGCTTCAACACGTCGATCGCGCTCAGGCGTGCAGTGGCTGAGGGCAAGGTCAGGGGCCCGCGAATTTTCACCGCTGGCCGCTCGATCGGCACGCGGGGCGGACATGCGGATGCGACAAATTCGTTCGGTCCGTTCCTGACCAGCAACGATCCGCGCCACGATACCGTCTGCAATGGCCCGGACAGCTGCCGCGAAGCGGTGCGCCAGCGCTACAAGGACGGCTCGGACTCGATCAAGATCACGGCGACCGGCGGCGTACTGTCGATCGCGAAGTCGGGCAGCGCGCCGCAGTTCACCGACGAGGAGCTGGCGGCCGTCATCACGACGGCGCACGACTACGGCATGAAGGTGGCCGCGCACGCGCACGGCGCCGAGGGCATGAAGCGGGCGATCCGGAACGGCATTGACTCGATCGAGCACGGCACCTTCATGGACGACGAATGCATCCGGCTCATGAAGGAGAAGGGCACGCACTATGTCCCGACGGTCTCCGCGGGCCGCTGGGTCTACGACCAGGCGCAGGACCCGACTTACTTTCCCGCGATCGTGCGCCCGAAGGCGCTCGAAGTCGGCCCGCAGATCCAGAAGACCTTCGGAAAGGCCTGGAAGGCGGGCGTTACGATCATGTTCGGCACGGACTGCGGCGTCTGCGCGCATGGCCAGAATGCCAGGGAATTCGGCTACATGGTCGAGGCGGGGATGCCGGTCATGGAGGCGATCAAGTCGGCGACGATCGTTCCGGCCCGCTATCTCGGCATCGACGACAGGCTCGGCAGCCTCGAGGCCGGCAAGGTCGCCGACATCGTCGCCGTGCCCGGCGACCCGCTGTCGGACGTTCACGCTCTCGAGCGCGTGTCGTTCGTCATGAAGGAAGGCATCATCTATAAGCGCTGAGCGCGCCTGGCCTCGCGCGGCGCCCTGCGCGCGCGAGGAACCCCGCCGGATCCCGCGCGCGCAGGAAATCGAATGAGTTCAGTTGCACCCAACATTGAGAAAGTCGTCATCGACGGACCGGCCGGTGCGATCGAGGCGATGATTGAAAAGCCGCCGGATGCGCGCACGGACATCGTGGCGGTTTGCTGTCACCCGCACCCGCTTTACGGCGGCGCGATGCAGAACAAGGTGGTTCACACGCTTGCGCGTGCGTGTCAGGACCAGAGAGTCACCACGGTTCGATTCAATTTCCGCGGAGTGGGAGCGAGCGCGGGCAAGCACGACGACGGAGTCGGGGAGAGCGAGGACGCGGCTGTGGTCGCGGACTGGGCGCGCAATGCGACAGGCGCAAGCCGGCTTTGGTCACTCGGGTTCTCGTTTGGAGGATTCGTCGCCTATCGCCTGGCGACGATTCGGGATGCAGCGGCGCTGGTGACGGTGGCTCCGCCGGTCCAGCGTTTCGATTTCACGAAGCTCCCGGTGCCACGCTGTCCCTGGCTCGTTGCCCAGGGCGATACGGATGAGTTCGTGGATCACGAGCGTGTGCTCGACTGGACGCGTTCACTCGAGCCGCCACCCGAAGTGCGGATCCTTGCGGGCGCGGAGCATTTCTTTCACGGCCGGCTGACCGAGCTCAGGTCCCTGCTGGGGGCGTGGCTGGCCGCGCGAACTGGCTAAAAAACCCTGAAAAACGAACGGGGCGGTCCAACCGCCCCGTCTGCTTTCGAACTTGAAAACAGATGGTCCGGGCTTCAGCCCACCATCTCGTTGAGGTTCTTGAGGGCGCGGATACGCACCTTCTTCGATGCCGGCTTGGCCTTGATCATCATCTTCACGCCCGTGAAGGGGTTTACGCCTTCGCGTGCCTTGGTCGCGGCCTTCTTCACGACGCGCATCTTGCAGACGCCGGGAAGTGTGAACACGCCGACGCCCCTCAGCGCCTTCTTCATCTGGTCGCCGAGCGCTTCGAGCACCGAGCTGACCTGCTTCTTGCTGAGGTCCGCCTTGGCAGCGACCGCCGATACGACTTGCGACTTCGTAGGAGCCGCATTCTTTTTCGCCATTGAGTAGTCTCCTGTGGTTCTGTCAGCGACGGGCGATCCCGCCAAATCAATTCCGGCGCGCACCATACCATGGAAAATCCGGCTGCATAAGTGGTTTGAAGGCGATTTTTAGCGGTTTTTTACGGCTCGGCGCGCAGGTCCGAAATTCATTCGATACGGAACTCCCGCGTCAGGCGGGCGCGTATCTCGGGGCCCGCGGGTGTCGCGCGCGCCCGAATCTCGATCGTGAGCGGCACGCGATGACGTACTTCGATCGTCGCGAGCCAGGTCGGGCCGCCGGCCTCGTCGTGGCGCGCCAGCTGAACCGATTGGCGCTGGCCCGTCAGGGCGACCTGGACCGCCTCGACCTCCGCGGAATCGACTGACGCATCGGCACCCGCGTCGCGCGGCGCGAGCGTGATCGTGAGCAGAGCTAGATTGCGTCTCTGCACAATGCCGTAACTGCCCGCAATCCCAGAGGCCAGATCGGTAGTCATCGTGAGCGCGTAGTGCATCCGGTACGCGCCTGCTTCGCCCATGCCGGGGTCCGTGTATGGCTGCGCTTGCGGCACGGGCCCGGGGCTGTCACTGCAGGCCGCTCCGAGCCACAGGGCGAGGGTCATGAGTGCGGCCTTCGCGGGCCTTCTCAGGGCGCGTGGAAAGAGCCCGAAATTCGGTGTTTTTGCCGTCGCCGCGGGATTGTTGTCTGCCGCCCACGGGCGGCCTCGAAGAGGGTCCGGAAACATTGTCAGCTGATAAGGATTCTGAGCGCCGTCAGGCCGACGATGGCAACGAGTGGCGAAAAATCGATGCCGCCGACGACGGGCAGGATCCGGCGCAGCGGCTGGAGCACGGGTTCGCAGAGGGACGCGAGCATCGAAGCCGCAGGCCTGTGCACACCCGGCGCAATGAACGAGAGGGCGGCGTAGACGAAGATCAGGATCGTGTACAGCATGAGCGTCGCGAGCGCGAGCGAGCGCAGCGCCGCGGCTGCGAGCGGCACGAAGGGAAACTGCGCGCCGGTCCTGAGCTGGAACTGGATCAGGGTGGCTGCGAACTGGACGACGAGCAGCGCGACGAGGGATGCCGTGTCCACGCGGCCCACCGGCGGCAGCACGCGCCGCAGCGGCAGCACCAGCCAATTCGTCAGTGCGACCACCGCCTGCGCAAGCGGATTGCGGAAATCGGCCCGCACGACCTGGAGCAGGACGCGGAGCAGGAACGCGTAGACGACGAACACCAGGACCGTATCGACGAGGAAATAGAGCGCTTCCATGCCGGGATTCTAAACGCGCCCGCCAAAGATCGCGGTCCCGATGCGAAGGTGCGTCGCTCCCTCGGCGATTGCCGCGGCAAAGTCATCGCTCATGCCCATCGAGAGTGAGTCCAGCTCGTGGCCGGCGGCATTCAGCCCTTCAAGCAGCCGCCGGAGCTCCGCGAACCAGTGGCGCTGGCCAGCCGGCTCCGTTTCTTGCGGCGGAAGGCACATAAGGCCGCGAAGCGCGAGTCGCGGCAGGCGTGCGACACCCGCTGCAAGCGCGGGGAGGCCCGCCGGTGCCACGCCGGATTTCGTGGATTCGTCGCCGAGCCTAACCTGGATGCAGACCGCGAGCGGCGGCAGCGTGTCCGGCCGCTGCGCCGAGAGGCGCTCCGCTATCCGCAGCCTGTCGACGGTGTGCACCCAGTCGAAGAGCTGCGCAGTCTCGCGGGTCTTGTTGGTCTGCAGTGCGCCGATGAAGTGCCTGCCGAAGCTGCGGCCGGCGAGGGCTTCGAAATGCGCGCGCGCTTCCTGCAGATAGTTTTCGCCGATGTCGGCGAGGCCCGAGTCGAGCGCCGCCGTCACGCGGTCGATCGGTTGCGACTTCGCGACTCCGACCAGTGTGATTACCGCGGGGTCGCGGCCTGCGGAACGTGCCGCGACCGTGATGCTTTCCCGCACTGCGGACAGTCTTTCAGCGGGATTCTGCGGAGCGGTTAACATATTGGTGTGCGGCGGTCAGGGCTATACTGCCGTCGGTCCCGAAACACCGCATCGCGGTGCACCGGGACCTTGTCCATGCAACGAGCCAGGGAGTCCTGATGGCCGTCGACATCGCCCAACTCTTGGCGTTCGCAGTCAAGAACAACGCGTCTGACCTCCACCTGTCCGCGGGCGTGCCGCCCATGATCCGCGTGGACGGCGACGTCAAGCGCGTGAATATGCCACCGCTGACGCACAAGGAAGTGCACAGCATGGTGTACGACATCATGAACGACAAGCAGCGGAAGGTGTACGAGGAGTTCTTCGAGACGGACTTTTCGTTCGAAATCCCGAATCTCGCACGCTTCCGCGTCAACGCCTTCAACCAGAACCGCGGCGCCGGCGCCGTGTTCCGGAACATCCCTTCGCTGATCAAGACGCTCGATGACCTGAACGCACCGAAGGTGTTCAAGGATCTGTGCATGCTGCCGCGTGGCCTCGTGCTCGTGACCGGCCCGACGGGCTCGGGAAAGTCCACGACGCTCGCCGGCATGATCGATTACGTAAACGTCAACCGGCCTGAGCACATCATCACGATCGAGGACCCGATAGAGTTCGTGCACGAGTCGAAGCGCTGCCTGATCAACCAGCGTGAGGTGCACCGGGACACGCTCGGGTTCAGCGAGGCGCTCCGTTCCGCGCTGCGCGAGGATCCGGACGTCGTGCTGGTCGGCGAAATGCGCGACCTCGAGACAATCCGGCTCGCCTTGACGGCGGCCGAAACCGGCCATCTCGTGTTCGGCACCTTGCATACGAGCTCGGCGGCAAAGACGGTCGACCGTATCGTCGATGTGTTCCCGGCGGCCGAGAAGGAAATGGTCCGCTCGATGCTCTCGGAATCGCTGCGGGCGGTGATCTCCCAGACGCTGATGAAGAAGATGGGCGGCGGCCGCATTGCGGCGCACGAGATCATGATCGCCACCCCGGCGATCCGGAACCTGATCCGCGAGAACAAGATCGCGCAGATGTACTCGTCGATCCAGACCGGGCAGGGGCAAGGCATGCAGACGCTCGACCAGTGCCTCACGGAGATGCTGGCCAAGGGCCTCGTCTCCAAGGAAGAGGCGCGCTTCAAGGCCGCCAACAAGGACTCGGTGTAAGCGGCGCAGCGCGCCCGGGAGACCAGGAATGGATCGCGAACAGTCAATCCGGCTGATGCAGGACCTGCTGCGGCGCATGGTGGACCGCAAGGGCTCCGACCTGTTCATCACCGCAGCATTCCCGCCGGCGATCAAGATCGACGGTGAAGTGCGGCCACAGACCGACAAGGTGCTCACTCCCGAGCAGAGCGCCGTGCTCGTCCGCTCGATCATGAACGACCGCCAGACGCGCGAGTTCGACGCAAGCAAGGAGGCGAACTTCGCGATTGCCCCGCCCGGCATCGGCCGTTTCCGCGTCAGCGCATTCGTGCAGCAGGGCATGACGGGCTGCGTGATCCGCCAGATCAACTCGACGATCCCGACCATCGAGGAACTCGAGCTGCCGCCGATCCTGAAGGACATCGTGATGTCCAAGCGCGGCCTCTGCATCGTGGTCGGCGCAACCGGCTCCGGCAAGTCCACTTCGCTCGCCGCGATGGTCGGCTACCGCAACGAGAAGACCCGCGGCCACATTGTCACGATCGAGGACCCTGTCGAATACGTGCACCAGCACCGCGGCTGCGTCGTGACGCACCGCGAGGTCGGCGTGGACACGGAGAACTGGCACACGGCCCTGAAGAACACGCTGCGGCAGGCGCCCGACGTCATCATGATCGGCGAAATCCGCGACCGCGAGACGATGGAATACGGCATCCAGTTCGCGGAGACGGGCCACCTCGTGCTCGCGACGCTGCACGCGAACAGCTCGAACCAGGCGCTCGACCGCATCATCAACTTTTTCCCGGAGGAGAAGCGCGAGCAGCTCCTCATGGACCTGTCGCTGAACATCCGCTCGATGATTTCCCAGCGGCTCGTGCCGCGGGAGAAGAGCGAGGGCCGGATCGCGGCCATGGAGATCCTGATCGGCACGCCGCTGGTGGCGGACTTGATCTTCCGCGGCGAGGTCTCGAAGATCAAGGAAGTGATGGCGCGCTCGAACCGCCTCGGCATGAAGACATTCGACCAGGCGCTGTTCGACCTCTACGAGGCGGGTACCATCTCTTACGAGGAGGGCCTGCGGAACGCCGACTCGAAGAACGAGCTGCGGCTGCGGATCAAGCTCGAAAGCAAGCGCGAGGACCGGCTGCAGGCCGAGGCCTCGAGCACCTTGAGGATCGTCGATGAGTCCAACGACGGCAAAGTCTACTAAGCCCGCGGGTGCGGAGCCGGCTGTGGCCGAGGTCGAGGCCGAGGACGGCCGCTTCAGCATCAAGCCGCTCCTGAAGCTGATGTCCGAGAAGAAGGCATCGGATCTCTTCTTCACGTCCAATTCCCCGGTCAAGATCAAGATCGAGGGATTGATCTACCCGATCAACAAGCAGGTACTGAACGCCGAGACGGTGCGCGACATCGCGTACAGCCTCATGAGCGCGGAGCAGCTCGAGCACTTCCAGAACGAGCTCGAGATCGACTTTGCGATCTCGGAACCCGGCGTCGGCCGTTTCCGCGCTGCGGTGTTCTACCAGCGCGGCTTCCCGGCCATCGTGTTGCGCTACATCAGCGTCGACACGCCGAAGCTCGATCAGCTCGGGCTCCCGGACACGCTCCGCGAGCTCGCGATGCTGAAGCGCGGGCTCGTCCTGATGGTTGGCGCCACGGGCTCCGGCAAATCGACGACGCTCGCGGCGATGATCAATCACCGCAACGAGAACTGTTCCGACCACATCCTCACGATCGAGGACCCGGTCGAGTTCCTGCACCAGAACCGCAAGTCAATCGTCAACCAACGCGAAGTCGGGCTCGACACACGCTCGTTCGGCAGGGCGCTCCGTGCCGCGATGCGCGCCGCCCCCGACGTGATCCTGATCGGCGAGATCCGGGACCGCGAGACGATGGAAGCCGCGATCACGCTCGCCGGCACCGGCCACCTTTGCATCGCGACGCTGCACGCGAACAATAGCGCCGAGACGCTCGACCGCATCATCAACCTGTTCCCGCGTGACCAGCACGCACAGATTTTCCTGGACCTGTCGCAGTACCTGCGCGCGATCGTTTCGCAGCGCCTGGTGCGCGGCCGCAACAACAAGCGTGTTGCGGCGGTCGAGGTCATGCTGAACACGCCGCACATCCAGGACCTGATCAAGAAGGGCGACGTCATCGCCGTCAAGGAAGCGATGCTGACGTCGAATGAACGCGGCATCCAGAACTACGACTCGGCGCTGCTGCACCTCTACAAGGAGGGGCGGATCGACATCGAGGAAGCGCTCAACAACGCGGACTCCCGCACGAACCTCGAGGCGCGGATCAACTTCGGCTGACGAAGTCGTTCCCGGGCGCGGCGGGAAGGTTCCTCTCTCGCTCAGAAGAACGGACATTCGCTCGTTCGGAACCTTCCCGCCGCGCCCGGGAACGCCGCAGCGGCCCACGCCGATTCGCGCCTGTAGCTCGTCCCGAGATTCCACGCTGCTTCGCATTCACCGACCGGATTGGCCTGCATGGAGTGCAGCCTTGGCCGGCGTGCGCGAGGTGGCGGGGTCCTCGCGAGCGAACCCTTAAAGTTCGGGCAGGGTTCGCGAGCGAGGAACCCCGCCGGATCCCGCGCACGCCGGCCAAAGTCTTGGCTCGATGTGTAGCTGGTCAGTTTCTGAAAACGGTCGCGGCGTCGAAGACCGGCCCGTCGACGCAGACGCGCTTCATCGCGGGCCCATCCGGCGTTTCAACGAGAACGGTGCACCCGGCACAGCCGCCGACGCCACAGGCCATGTTCTCTTCAAGGGAAACCTGGCAGGGAACCCCGTGGCGGCGTGCGAGCGCGGCCACCGCGACCAGCATTCCGTGCGGCCCGCAGCTGAAAATCTCGACTTCGCCGCGCTCGCCTGCGCCGAGCGAGCCGAGCCAGGTTTCGGCGAGCTCGGTCACGAAGCCGCGATGGCAGCCCGGAAATCCCGAGAGGCTTGCGAGCCGGGAAGGAATGCCGAGCCGCTCGAGCAACGGCATCGCGGCGGTCGTCGCGGCCGACAGTGAGGGCTCCGGGATTCCCGACGACTCAAGCTCGAAGGGGAAGGGGAGTTCTGAGCCCATCAGCACGAGCGGCTTCCAGTGCCCGCGATCCTCGCCGAGCGTTTCGGCGAGGAACACCGTGGGCGGGATTCCGACGCCGCCGCCAATCATGAGCAGGCGCGGCCGTTCGTCATGAAGCGAGAAGCCGCGACCGATCGGCCCGAGGCAGGAGAGCGATTCACCCTTCTTTCGCAGCGCCAGCTCGGCAAGGCCATGGCCGACGACCTTGTAGAGCACTTCGACCCAGCCGTCCTCGGCGCTTGCACGCATGATCGAGAGGGGGCGGCGCATCGGCAGGTCGGGCCCGCAGGTCAGGTGGATGAAGCTTCCGGGCGTCGCCGCGGCGGCGCAGCGCGGCGCCGCGAGGCGCATGATGTATTGCCCGCCGTCGAACGCCGTGTGTTCGAGGACATCAGCGTCTTCGAGGAAGATCGTTCCGCGGTGGGCTTTCGCGGCGATGCTCACCGCGCGCCCGCCCCGCGCGACTCCGCCAGGTGCGCGAGTACGGCCATGCGCACGGCAACGCCATTTGCGACCTGGCGCAGGATGACCGACTGATCGCCGTCGGCGACGTCCGAGGCGATCTCGACGCCGCGATTCATCGGGCCCGGGTGCATTACGATGGCTTTCGGGCTCGCAAGCGCGAGTCGCGCGGCGGTGAGACCGAAATCGCGGTGATAGGCCGCGAGGTCCGCGGGTCCAGCATCGCCGCCGCGCTCGTGCTGGATGCGCAGCATCATCACGACGTCGGCACCCGCGATGCCGCCGTCGAGCGACTCGAAGCGGCGCGCGCCCGGAAACTCCGCCGCCCCCGGCAACATGGCGCGTGGCGCCACGATGCGGATCTCGGTTACACCGAGCGTTGCGAGCGCGCGGTGCGCGGATCGCGCGACACGGGAGCGGGCGACGTCGCCGACGATCGCGACTTTCAGGCCGTCGAATCCGCCCAGGCACTGGCGGATCGTCAGCGCATCGAGCAGGCCTTGCGTTGGATGCGAAAGGTGTGCTTCGCCTGCGGAGACGACCGAGGCCAGGCCGTCCACCTCGCGGGCGACACGCTCCTGCACGCCGGGCTCTGCGTCCCGGATGACGAAAGCGTCAACTTGCATCGAGAGCAGCGTATGGACCGTGTCGAGGAGACTCTCTCCCTTGGCGCGCGAAGAAAGCGCGTTGTCGAGGTTGACGACGTCAGCGCCCAGGCGTCGCGCCGCGAGCTCGAAAGATGCGCGCGTTCGGGTCGAGGGCTCCGCGAACAGGTTGGCGACGGTCATTCCGCGAAGCGCCACGCCGCGCGCGGGTGGCCGGCCGGGTTGCGCCGCAAGTGCGTCGGCGTGGTTCAGCAATTCTTCAAGCAGTGGCCGCCCAAGGCCATCGAGCGTGATCAGGTGTCGTAGCCGGCCATGACTGTCCAGCTGCGAAAAGGGAGGGTTCATTTCCCGGACTGCCCGGGCTGGGCCCGCAGCCATTGAAGAAGGATGAGTCGCGCGGCTTCGCGATCCACATCGCCGCTTCTCACTCGCTTCGTCTTTGCGCCGCTCCGGCGGCGCTCGCGCAGGTCATCCTCCGCCTCGCGCGACGTCAGTCTTTCGTCCACCCGGTGAACCTCGATGCCGTATCGACCGCCGAGCTCGTCGGCGAACCGCAAGGCCGCCGTGGTGAGGCGGGCATCGCGGCCGGCCATATTATATGGAACACCGGCGACGATCGCCGCGGGGCGCCAGTCCGCGATGCAACGGTCGATGGCCCGCCAGTCGGGCTCGCCGTCCTGTGCAGCAATCGTCGCAAGCGCCTCGGCCGTTCCGGTCAGCGTGTTGCCGACCGCGACGCCGATGCGCCGGAGTCCGTAGTCGAAAGAGAGCACCGTCCTTGCGGCCGGCGCGGGCATCCGTCAGGCGCGCCCTGCCTGGGTGCTGATGCGGGACAGCTCGATGCCGAGCAGTCGTGCGGCCGCGTGCCAGCGATGCTCGAACGGCAGCTCGAATATCAAGGAATCGTCGCAGGGCACAGTGAGCCAGGCGTTCTGGAGGAGTTCCTCGTCGAGCTGGCCCGCCTCCCAGCCCGCATAGCCGAGCGCGATCACCGCCTGCACGGGACCCTCGCCCTTTGCCATCGCGGCGAGCACGTCTCGCGAGGTCGTCACGTGCAGCGAGTCGGAGACTGCCATCGTGGATTCCCAGGATTTCTCGCCGGGACGGTGGAGCACGAAGCCGCGGTCGCGCTGTACGGGGCCGCCCGCGAGCACGGGCATGGCGCGAAGCCGCGCGTTGTCCGTCACGAGCGAGAGCTGGTCGAGCACCTCGGACATGCGCATGTCGAGCGGGCGGTTGATCACGAGGCCGAGCGCGCCGCGCTCGTTGTGCTCGCATACGAGCGTCACGCTGTGCGAGAAATTCGGATCGGCGAGCGAGGGCATCGCGACCAGCAGATGGTTGTTCAGGTATGCGCCCGCGCCCATGGCGATAGTATCGGCCGCGGGCCGGCAGTGGTCAAAGCGGGATTAGGCGCGCGCGGCGATACTTTGCGAGCGGACTTAATCCGGTTTCAGGGTTCCGCGACCGGAACCTCGACGGCGGAGCCCGCGAGGCGCCCGCCGACGAACTGCCATTCGTAGGCGAAGCGCAACACGTCGTGCTTCGCGGCGAGATCCTCCGGAAAGGCGTCGAATGGCGCCGCGAGCTTCAATATGTCCATTGCGGCGCGATCGAGCTCGCCATGGCCGCTCGAGCGCCTCACGTCCGCCCGCACGAGGCCCCCGCTCGAAGCAAGCACGACCTCGACCACCGGGTTGCCGGAAAGCTTGCTTCGCCGCGCGGCATTCGGGAAGTTGACCGTGCCGACCTGCTCGATTCGGCGCTTCCAGGCGTCGAGGTAGACCGCGGCTTCGGAGCTGCGCGTATTGGGCGTGACGACGAGCTCCCGGCGCGGCGCCCCCTTCAGCTGGAGCTCCGCATCCGGATCGCTGCCCGCGAAGGGGAAGCTTGCCCCGGCAAAAGTCTCGCGCGGGAGCACGGCAGGTGCGGCGATCGGCTCGGCGGTCGCGGCGACGATTCGCGTGGCAGTGCTGCGGCCAGCGAGCAGCTCGCCGCCGCCTCCCAGCTGTCCCTCGGGAGACGGCAGTTCTGCGCCGCCTTCGGGCACGCCGGCGATGCTCTCGGCACCGCTGCCGGCGGACGGCTGCCGTGTCTTGCCGTCGGGCGAGTTGCCGCTGCCTTGCTGCGTGCGCTCAGCGAGGTAGTTGGCGGAATCGTTGGTGGACGTGTCCGGCAGGGAGTTGTTGACGAGCAGCACCTCGAGCGTCGGCACGCTGCCGGAATCCGCAGGCGGCGGCGCAAAGCTGATGCCGAGTATCACGATCAAGTGGAAAAGGCCTGCGAGGAACAGCGTGACCGTCAGGCGGTCGCGGGAAACAGGGGCCTTCGGGATGCCTTTCATGCGGCGTTCACCGCCGCGCGAGCCGCTCGAGCACGGCATCAATCAACTGGCCGCCGATGTCGTGGCCATGCATGGATTCGATCTCGCGGATACCCGTCGGGCTTGTGACGTTGATTTCGGTGACGAAGCCGCCGATTACATCGAGGCCGACGAACAACATCCCTCGCTCGCGCAGCGCCGGCCCGATCCTCGACGCGAGCCAGCGGTCGCGCTCTGTCAGGGCGCGGCTCGTCGCCTGAGCACCGGCCGCGAGGTTTCCGCGGTGGTCGCCGGCCGCCGGCGTGCGCACGAGCGCGTGAGGCACCGGCTCGCCGTCCACGAGCAGGATCCGGGCGTCACCGCCGGTCGCGATCTCCGGCAGGTAGCGCTGGGCAATTGCATAACGCCGGCCGCTGTCGGTGAGCGTTTCGAGCACGACCCTCGCATTACGGTCGCCGCTTTCGAGCACGAAGACGGAGCGACCGCCCATGCCGTCGAGCGGCTTGAAGACGGCCTGGCCGTGCTCGGAAAGGAAGGCCTCCATCGCCCCCATGTCGCGCGTGATCAAGGTCGGCGCGCAGCAATCGGCGAACCAGGCGGTGTAGGCCTTCTCGTTCATGTCCCGCAGCCCCTGCGGGCGGTTGACGACGAGCACGCCGTCCTGCTCTGCGCGCTCGAGCAGGTAGGTGGAATAGATGTATTCCATGTCGAATGGCGGGTCTTTGCGCATCAATACCGCATCGATTTCCGCGAGCTCACGCACGACGGGCTCGCCGCTGCGATACCAGGCCTTGCCGTCGCCGACGACCTCGATCGGCGCGAGACGCGCGTGGGCGCGGCCATCCCGGACCCAGAGATCGCCCTGGCCGAAGACCAGGGTGTCGCAGCCGCGGCGGGCAGCCGCCTTCAGCATGGCGATCGTCGAGTCCTTTGCGGGCTTGATGGTTTCGAGCGGGTCCATCAGCACGGCGAGACTCGGTCGGGCTGGCTTCAAGGGGTCTCCGGCCGATTGGCTGGAATGTGACGCGGATACTGCACGTCGGGGGGCCTTGTCATAGTACACCTGTCATTGGTCCGGACCGCCCGCGCGGTCGGATCCCTCGGCATGGCGAGGGGTGGACCGATATGTTAAAAGGTGTGCGCTCCGGCGTCGAAACCGTGGGCGCCACCAGGCGAGTTGTGACGCGCCCGGCCGGAGCAGAGCCGGCACCGGAGGAACCCGATGGACAGTGCAGCGGCCGTTAATGACGGGCACCGCCTGAATGGGCTGAAAGTGCTCGTCATCGACGACAGCAAGACGATCCGCCGTACGGCGGAAACGCTGCTGGCCAAGGAGGGTTGCGAAGTTTTCACGGCCGTCGACGGTTTCGACGCGCTTTCCAAGATCGCCGACCACCAGCCGGACATCGTCTTCGTGGACATCATGATGCCGCGCCTGGACGGCTACCAGACCTGCTCGCTCATCAAGCACAACAAGGTGTTCCGCTCGATCCCGGTGATCATGCTGTCATCCAAGGATGGCCTCTTCGACCGGGCGCGCGGACGAATCGTCGGCTCCGAGCATTACCTGACGAAGCCCTTCACGCGCGACGAGCTGCTGTCGGCGATCGAACGGCACGTCAACCGCGAATGACGGGAGCGGACGGAGGACATTTATGGCGCTCATCCTGATCATCGACGACTCGCCCACTGAAGTCTTTCAGATGCGGCGCATGCTCGAGAACCACGGATTCGAGACGGAGGGGGCCGCGGACGGCGAAGAGGGCATTCGCAAGGCCCGCGAGATCCGGCCCGACCTGATCCTGATGGACATCGTCATGCCGGGCGTCGATGGGTTTCGCGCGACGCGCACTCTCGCGAACGATCCGGCGACACGCGCGATTCCCGTCATCATGGTCTCGAGCAAGAGCCAGGAAACCGATCGGATCTGGGGCATGCGCCAGGGCGCGGTCGATTACCTCGTGAAGCCGGTGACACCGGCCCAACTCGTGGAGAAAGCGCAGGCAGCGCTGCTCACGGGCTGACCGGATGCAGGCCGAGCCGACCCTGAGGGCCCTGCGAGACCGGCCATTCGAATTGCTGCTGGCTCTGGAGACGCGCGCGCGCAACGTCGCCGCCGGCGCGCGTGACGGCTCCGCGGCCCAGGAATGGATCGGCGTCGCGTTCCGGATGGGCGGCGAGACCTTCCTGGTGGAACGCGACGAGGCGCGCGAGGTCATGGGCGTGCCGGCGCCGATCACGCGGGTGCCCGGCGCGCGGCCGTGGATCCTCGGGCTTTCGAACGTGCGCGGGCAGCTGCTGCCCGTGATCGACCTGAAGCAGTACTTTGGCAGCGGTGAGCTTTCATTCGGGCGGAACACGCGCGTGATCGTCGTGAATCACCGTGAGATTCCGGCGGGCCTGGTGGTCGACGAGGTGCTCGGCTTCCGGCGATTCGCCGAGCGCGAGTTCACCTCGGAGGCTCCGCCGACGATAATCCGCTGCGAACGTTATCTCGCCGGGTCATTCCGGCGCGGGAGCGAGGCCTGGCCGGTCCTGAGCCTCAGGACGCTGGTGGAAAGCCCGGCGTTCCTGCACGGTTCGGCGTGAGGCGTGGTGAGAAGGATTCTGATGCGTGGTCAACATGACTGAACGCCGCTCGGTGGCAACGTGGATGCCGGTGATGCTCGTCGGCGGGCTCGTCGCCACGCTCGCGGCCGCTCTCCTCATCGTGCTCACAACCCGCGCCGAGAATGCGGATCGCGGTTATCGCGAACATCGCTCTGAGCTCACCGTGCTCGCGGGAAGCATGCCCGCCCAGGCCGCCGCCGCAGGCCGTGGCGACGCCGCCGCATTCGACCGGCTCGCCGCATCGCGCACGACGCTCGAGCGCGTTTTCGCCGAGATCGAGGAAGGCCGCTCGCCATTTGCGGCGCTCTCGTCAGAAAGCGCCCGGAAGCTGGGCGCCGAGCCTGGCTGGTCGTCGCTGCTCGAGACCTCGCAGCAGGTGCTCGCAGCCCGGACGGTGGCGGGCGAGCTCGCGAAGTCCGCAGGCGAATCCCGTGCAATCCTCGGGCGTGTGCTTGCCGCGACCGGCAATGCCGTGTCGGCTCCGGGCGGCCTGTCCGCGATGCGGGTCCTGCCGCGTTTCGAGACAGTCGCGCAACGCACGAGCGACGACCTGGAACAGCTCGAGAACGCGTCGAACCCGGCGGAGGTGACACAGCGAATCACCGAAAACACTGCACTCCTGTCGCAATTCCTCGCGGGACTCGCGGGCCTCGACAAGACCGCTGGCGTCCCTGCCATCGAGGGCGAGGCGGCAACCCGCCTCGGCGAAGTGCGGGACGCCTTCGCAGCCTACGAGAAGCAGTTGCAGGGCACGCACGAGCTCGCCGGCTCGCTGGCGACCGCCCAGCGCGCCGCCACGGATCTGGGCATCGCGGCCGAAAGGCTGTCGAAGTCGCTCGAGACCCTGTCCTCATCCGAGGACGGCGGTTTCTCCGGAACCACGCCAGCACTCATCGCGATCGCGCTCGCCGTTCTCGCCTTCGGCGGCGCGCTCTGGGGCTGGGTCTCGCAGGCCGGCATGCGCCGCGTTGCGAGCCTCGAGTCCGAGCGCAACCGCCGTAACCAGGACGCGATCCTCCGGTTGCTCGACGAGATGTCGAGCCTCGCCGACGGCGACCTGACCGTGCAGGCCACGGTCACCGACGACATCACGGGAGCGATCGCCGACTCGATCAATTACGCGATCGAGGCGCTGCGCGAGCTGGTCGCGACAATCAACGACACGGCGATGCAGCTCGACCAGGCGGCGCGCCAGACGCAGGCGGCGGCCGGCCACCTCGCCAAATCGAGCGTTGCCCAGTCGCGGCAGGTCGCGGCTGCGACCGACGCGGTCGGCGCAATGGCCGCCTCCATCGAGGAAGTCTCTGGCAACGCCGAGCGCTCGGCGGACGTCGCCCGCCACGCGGTCGATGTCGCGCACAAGGGCGGAGACGCCGTGCGGCGGACGATTGATGGCATGAACACGATCCGCGAGAACATCCAGGACACGTCGAAGCGCATCAAGCGCCTCGGCGAGAGCTCGCAGGAGATCGGAAACATCGTCGAGCTGATCAACGACATCGCCGAGCAGACGAACATCCTCGCGCTGAACGCCTCGATCCAGGCATCGATGGCGGGCGAGTCGGGCCGCGGATTCGCGGTCGTCGCCGACGAGGTACAGCGCCTCGCGGAGCGCGCAGGCCACGCGACGCGGCAGATCGAAGTCCTCGTGCGCACCATCCAGTCAGACACCAACGAAGCGGTGGTCTCGATGGAGCGCACTACGACCGACGTCGTGGGCGGCGCGCTGCTGGCCGAGAATGCCGGTGCGGCGCTTGGCGAAATCGAGGACGTGTCGAACCAGATCGCGCAACTCGTGCAGAACATCTCGGCGAGCGCGCGGCAGCAGGCGGCGACGTCCTCGCACATCTCGCGCACCATGCAGGTGCTGCGGGAGATCAGCCAGCAGACTGCCGACAACACGAGTGCGACTTCGACTGCGATCGGGCGGCTCGCCGACATGTCGGCCCAGCTGCGCAAGTCCGCAGCAGGATTCCGCCTCCCGCAGCAGCTGCCAGCCCCGGGCCGCAAGGCCAAGGCCGCGCCGGCGCCCACCGGTGCGGACAACGCGGAGACTCGGCGCGCCGCGAGCGGCGCAGGCTGATCCGCCATGGCGGGTTTCCCCTCGGTCAACGAGCAGGCACTGCATCTCGTCGCGCGCGAGCTCGCCGCGACCCTGAACGACGTGCGCATCGCGCTCGAGGCCGCCGCGGAGACACCGGCGGACAAGACCCATTCGACCAAGGCCGCGGAACTGATGCGCGGCGCCCGCGGCGTGCTGCGAGTCGTCGAGGTTTACGGCGCCGCGCTCCTCGCGGAGGAAATGGAGCACACCTCGCGCTGGCTCGCCGGTAACGACGCGGACGCGCGGCAGTTCGTGGACGGGCTCGACGCGCTGATGCGCGCGAGCGTCCAGCTGCCGACCTACCTCGAGCGCGTGCTTGGCGGCGGGCGCGATCTCGCGCTCATCCTGCTGCCGCTGCTCAACGATCTGCGTGCCGTGCGTGGCGCGTCGCTCCTTTCGGAAGGCACGCTGCTGTCGCTGAACCTCAGCTCCGAGAAAGCGCCTGCAGCGCGCGATGCAGGGGCCCCGGAGCCGAAGCTGACCGTGCCGCAATGGGCGCGGAGGCTCCGGCCCAAGTTCCAGGCTGGACTGCTCGGACTGATCCGCGGCGACGGCGAGGACCGCGGACTGACCGCGCTCACCGAAGTCGCGAACCGCATGGAGAAGCTCGCGACAACCGCGCCGCTTTACCAGCTCTGGTGGGTGACCGGCGCGCTGCTCGATGCCCTGCGTGGCGGCGGACTCGAGGCGAGTGTCACGGTCAAGCGCCTGCTCGGCCATGCCGACCGCGAGTTGAAGCGGCTCTACGGGCAGGGCGAGGAATCATATGCCGGTGCGCCGCCGATCGAGCTCCTGAACAACCTGCTTTTCTATGTGGCGCGCGCGACCTCGCGCGGCGAGCGCATCGACGCAGTCCGCAGCTCCTTCCGCCTTGGCGAGCTGCTGCCGATCGACGAGTCCGTCGAGCAGGAGCGGGAATCGCTATCGGCGCCCTCCGTTCGCCTGATGCGCACGGTCGCCGCCGCGATCAAGGAGGACCTCGGTCGTGTCAAGGACGCGCTCGACCTCTATACCCGCAAGGGCGGGCCGCCGGAGGAGCTCGCGCCGCAGGTGGATCTCCTCAAGAAGATTGGCGACACGCTTGCGGTCCTGGGGCTCGGCTCAGTGCGCGAGCAGGTGCAGGGCGAGCTCGCGCGGCTCTCCGACATCATCACGCGCCGCACGCCGGCGGAGCAGGACACGCTGATCGCCATTGCGGCGACCCTGATCGGCGTCGAGGACGGGCTCGACGACGCGCTCGTGCGGCTCATCATGCCGCCTGGCGCGCCGGCGCCTGGAGTCGAAACCGACCCGGATTTCCGCCAGGTCACCGAGTCGGTGCTGCGCGAGTGCATCGTCAACCTCGCGCGCATCAAGGAACTCCTGGGCCATGCACTCGACCCGACGACCGACCATGCAGGCCTTGACGCGGCGCCTGCGCTCGCGCGCGGCATCACGGCGGGTCTCCTGCTGCTCGGCCGCAATCGGGCGATGGAGGTGATGCGGCGCATCGGCGAACACGTGTCGGCGCTTCTCGGTCCCGGAAGCTTCTCGCGCAACGACGAGTACGTCGACCGGCTCGCAGATGCGATCGTTGGCATCGAGTACTACATGGAGACACTGCAAGCGGGCCGCGGCGATCCCTGGTACATGCTCGACAACGCCGAACGCTGCCTGGTCGCGCTCGACTCGATGCGTGCCGCGTCGCCGGGTGCCCCCGCGCGCGCCGCCGAGCCGAAACAGGCACCGGCTCCGCCGCCTGCCGCGAAGCCGGCATCGGCGCGCGACGCCACCGAACGGCGTCCGGCCGTCGACCCCGAGCTGCTCTCGCTCTTCATCGAGGAGGCGGGCGAGGAGATCGCGACGATCGGCCGGCTGTTCCCGCTCTGGTCCGAGAATCCGTCGGACCGCGAGTCGCTGACTCGTGTGCGCCGCGCGTTCCATACACTGAAAGGCAGTGGCCGCGTAGTCGGCGCGCGCCGCATCGGAGATTTCGCCTGGTCCGTCGAGAACCTGCTCAACCGCATCATCGACGGCACGCTCGATCGCTCGAGCGGCATGCTCGCGACGCTGCGCGAAGCCATCGCGTTGCTGCCGGCGCTCGTCAGCGAGCTCGGCGGCAGGGAAGCCGAGGTTGCGGGCCTGGACGAGCTCGCGGCGCGTATCGAGGCGCACACCGCGGGCCAGGCGGCAGCGCCCGCCGCGAAAGCGGAGTCCTCGGCGGCATCGCCCGAGCCGACGCTCGTCCTGAAGAAGATCGAAGAGGAGATCGCGACCAAGCGGCTCGCCACGCTGCCGGAACCTGTTCCGCCGCCTGAGCCGGCGGATACTGGCACCGACGATGCCTGGCTCGGCCGGCCCGCGGCTTACGCCGAGGGCGGCGATTCCTCGCTGCAGGAGATCTACCAGAAAGAGGTCCAGAGTCACCTCGAGGTCATCCGCGCCTACCTGCGACACGCCTGGCTTGCGGTTGGTACGCACCGGGTGACCGAAGATCTCTACCGCGCCTGCCATACCTTACGCGGCGCCTCGCGAACGGCGGGGATCCGCCACAGCGTCAGGCTTGCGGAGCCGCTGCACAGGTGGCTGCGGCGCATGTTCGACCACGACGCGCCATTCGACGAAGCCGGCCTTGCCGTGCTTGCCGATTGCGTCGTCGGTTTCGAGGACGTGATTGCGGCCGTGCACGAGAACACCGGGCACTTCACGAACCTCGACCGGCTGGTGAATCGCATCGAGCAGCAGGACGCCGCACTGGAAAAGCGCCTCGCCGAAGAGCCACCGCAGATGGCGATGACGCAGGACATTGCGGCAGCACCGCCTGCGCCGCCTCCGCCCGTGGAGCCGCCCGCCCCGGCAGCGCCACCGCGACTGTCGCTCGAGTCCCTGATTCCCGGCCGCGGCGCGGCCGTCGCGCCTGAGCGTGACGTCCATGGCGTCCTGCCGAAAATTCCGTCTTCCTCCGGCATCGAGGGCAAGCCCCCTTATCTCGATTCGGCGGAGGCGACTGCGCAGGTCACGGCCAGGGAAGCGCCCGCGGAACCGCCGGCCCGCAGCGATGACTACGACCCGGAAGTCGCTTCGATTTTCAGCGAGGAGGCGACCGAGCTGCTCGAAGCCGCCGACGCGGCACTCGGCGCGCTGAAATCCGAGCGCGGCAGCCGCGAGCAGGTCACCGAATTGCAGCGCGTGCTTCATACGCTCAAGGGCGGCGCGCGCATGGCGGGCATCGGCGCCATGGGCGACCTGAGCCACGAACTCGAATCGCTCGTGATCCATCTCGAGGACGAGTCGATCCAGCTCGACGATCGGATCATCGAAGTCGTGCAGTCGAGTCTCGATGAGCTCGCGCGCATGCGCGACTACGTCGGTGCGGGCCGTCCGGTCTCGCCGGCCCGCGACCTGATCACCCGCATCCGGATGATCGGCAAGGGTGGCGCGCGCGAGGCGGAAAAACCCGCGCCAGCGCTCCCGGCCACACGGAAACCAGCGGCGCCCGTTTCCACGCACGAGAAGGCGCCGGAGGAGGCACCGAAAGCCAAAGCGCCTGCGCCGCCGCCCGCCACGGCAGCGCCGCCAGCCCCCGTACCCGTGGCGTCGCAGCCCGCGGAAATCGCGGCCGAGGCGGAAGAACGTCCCGCGGGCCAGGCACCGGCGGGGCCGCCTGCGCGCGATGCGGCCGCGGATCGCGGAGAGGTCGCGCGCGTCGACGCAGACCTGCTCGACAGCATGCTGAACGTCGCCGGCGAGGTCAGCATTTACCGTGCGCGGCTCGAACAGCAGGTGTCATCCATCGACTTCAATCTCGCCGAGCTCGGCCGCGTCGTGCAACGGCTCAAGGACCAGCTCCGCAAGCTCGAGATCGAGACTGAGGCGCAGATACTGCACCGCCACGTCGACTCCGGGACGCGGCGCGACGATTTCGATCCCCTCGAGATGGACCGGTACTCCTCGATACAGCAATACTCGCGCGCGCTCGCCGAGACATCGTCGGACGTCGCGAGCGTGCAGGGACTCCTCGCGACCCAGACGCGCGAGGTCCAGAACCTCCTGACGCAGCAGGGCCGCATCGTCTCCGAGCTCCAGGGTGGCCTCATGCGCACGCGCATGGTTCCATTCCAGCGCCAGGTCCAGCGCCTGACGCGTATCGCGCGCCAGGCCGCTGCCGAGACCGGCAAGAAGGTCGAGGTGCGCATCAACGGCGCCGCGGGCGAGCTCGACCGCCAGGTGCTCGAACGGATGCTCGCGCCCTTCGAGCACATGCTGCGAAACGCCATCGTGCACGGCATCGAGTTGCCGGCCGCGCGCGTCGCATCGGGCAAGGACGAGACCGGCGTCATCGACGTCACGCTCAAGCGCGAGGGCTCGGAAGTCGTCATCGCCGTCGCGGACGACGGCGCGGGCGTCAACCTGAAGCTCGTTCGCGACCGCGCGGTCGCGCTCGGGCTCACGACGCCGAAGCAGGAACTCTCGGACGAACAGGCGCTGCAGCTCATCCTCGAGCCCGGGTTCTCGACGGCTGGCAAGGTCACGCAATCTGCGGGCCGTGGCGTCGGCATGGACGTGGTCGCGACCGAGATCAAGAAGCTTGGCGGGTCGCTCTACACCGAAACGGAAGCCGGCAAGGGAACCCGGTTCACCGTGCGCCTGCCGTTCACGCTCGCGATCAGCCAGGCGCTCGTGACGCGCGTGGGCGATGAACTCTATGCGCTGCCCCTGCCGACCGTGGAAGGCGTCGTGCGCGTGCCGCGCTCCGAAGTCCAGCGGCACCTCGGCGAGGAGTCGGCAAGCTTCGATTACGGCGGGCAGAAATACAGGTTCCAGCACCTCGCGTCTTTCGTCAGCGGCTCGCCGTCATCGATCCCGGAGCACGACGCCGCCGTTCCCGTGATCCTCGTGCGCGCGGGCGAGCACTCGACGGCCATCGTGACCGACGAACTGATCGGCAGCCGCGAGATCGTGGTAAAGACGGTAGGACCGCAGATCTCCGGGATCCGCGGCATCTCCGGGGCAACGATTCTCGGCGACGGGCGGATCTGCATCATCCTCGACGTCGGCGCGCTCGTGCGCTCCGAGTGGCGCCAGCACCCAGCCGCGCAAGCGCGCGCGATGGCGGCCCAGGTCGACCGGCGCATCTTCGCCCTTGTCGTGGATGACTCGATCACCGTCCGTCGCGTGACCCAGCGCCTGCTCGAGCGCAATGGCATGCGTGTCGTGACCGCGAAGGACGGACTCGAGGCGGTATCGGTGCTGCAGGACGAGGTCCCGGACGTGATCCTGCTCGACATCGAGATGCCGCGCATGGACGGCTATGAAGTCGCCTCGCATGTCCGCAACGACGTCCGCCTCAAGGACGTGCCGATCGTGATGATCACATCGCGCGTCGGCGAGAAGCACCGCGCGCGCGCGATCGAGCTCGGCGTCAACGAATACCTCGGCAAGCCCTACCAGGAAGGCCAGCTCCTGCAGGCCATCGAGCCGCTCGTGCGACGGGCGACGACGTGAGCGAAGAGAAGGAATTCTACGGAATGCTCGTGCCGCTGCTCGACGAGCGCCTGCTCGTGCCGCGCGCCTGCGTCGCGGAGGTCACGAGTTTCCAGCCCCTGCAGGAGATGCCCGGCGCGCCGCCCTGGTACCTCGGGGTCCAGGCCTGGAACGGCCGCGGCGTTCCGGTCGTGTCATTCGAGGGCGCCTGCGGAAAGCGCATTCCCGTGGTCGGCGGGCGCACGCGTATCGTCATCTTCACCTGCCTCGGACAGAAGCTGCCGGCCGGGCATTTCGGCATCGCGACCCAGGGATTCCCACAGCTCGTGCGAGTGAACCCGCACGTGATCGCGCCCGACAGTTCGCGCGCTTTCCCGGAACGCTCGCCCGTGCTTTGCCAGGTGCGGATGGTCAATGAGTTGCCGCTGATTCCGGACCTCGAACGGCTCGAGGAAATGATCGCCGACGAGACGACGGTCATCGCCGCCTAAAAGGGGACGCGCACCTTTAAAGGGGACGGTCACTTTTGCGCGAGTGGTACGACTTCCTAAAGGTGACCGTCCCCTTTAAAGGTGCGCGTCCCCTTTTACTGAAGATCGCCGCGGATGGCCTGAAGCACCGCGATCGCCGCGATCGCGGCGGTTTCGCTGCGCAGCACGCGCGGACCGAGCCGGCAGCCCCGATAGCCCGCATCGAGAGCCGCGCGGCGCTCCGCATCCTCGAGCCCACCTTCCGGGCCGACGAGTAGCTCGATTTCCGTCGCGCCTGCTGCCGCCAGGGCAATTGATGCTTCGGCGTCGAGCGAGAGGAGTATCCGCAGGCGTGAACCGGAGGGCACGCCAACCCTCGAGGCAAGCGAACCTGCTTCGGCGATGGCCGGAATTTTCGCGCGCCCGCATTGCTCGCAGGCGGCGATCGCGATGGCGCGCCAGTGCGCTGTCTTCCGGTCGCGGTTCCCCGCATCGAGTCGCACGACGCTGCGCGCCGTCACGACCGGTACGATCGCCGCGACGCCGAGTTCTGTCGCCTTCTGCACCACGAGATCCATGCGTTCGGCCCGGGCGATGCCCTGGACCAGCGTGATTGCAAGCGGCGACTCGGCGCGCGCAGCTGCCGTTCCAAGGACCTCGACTTCCACCGCATCGCGCCCGGAACTCGCGATCCGCGAGGGATAGTCCAGGCCGTCGCCATTGAAGAGGGTCAGGGCATCTCCGGCCTCGAGCCGCAGCACGCGTCGCACGTGGGCGGCGGCCGGGCCGGCAAGTGCGACGCGGGCTCCCGTGGCGAGAGTCGCGTCGACATAAACGCGGGTCAGGCGCATGCCGCGTCCACGGCACCCCGCGCGATTCCAGCGAGCCAGTCGATCTCGTCGGGCGTGATGACGTAGGGCGGCATCAGGTAGACGACGTTGCCAATGGGCCGCAGCAGCGCGCCTTCGGCGAGCGCATGCCGATAGGCGAGAAGGCCGCGCCGCTCGCGCCAATCGTACCGTTCGCCGGTTCCGCGGTCCTTGACGAACTCGATCGCCGCGATCATGCCGGTCTGGCGGACTTCCGCCACGTGCGGGTGATCGGCGAGCGGCGCGAGGGCCTCGCCGATGCGGCGGGCGAGTGCGCGGTTCCGCGCGATCACGTCCTCGTCGCCGAATATTCCGAGCGTCGCGAGCGCGGCGGCGCAGGCGATCGGGTTGCCGGTGTAGCTGTGCGAGTGAAGGAAGGCCGTGAGCTTCGTGTAGTCGTCGTAGAACGCGCGGTAGACGGTCTCGGTCGTGACGACGACCGAAAGCGGCAGATAGCCGCCGGTCAGTCCCTTCGAGAGACACAGGAAATCCGGCCGGATGCCCGCCTGCTCGCAGGCGAAGAGCGTGCCCGTCCGTCCGAAGCCAACCGCGATCTCGTCCGCGATCAAGAGCACGTCGTGACGGTCGCAGGCCTCGCGCAGCATCGTGAGCCAGGCAGGGTGATACATGCGCATCGAGCCGGCACATTGCACCAGCGGCTCGACGATGACGGCCGCGATCTCGTCCGCGCGCTCCGCGAGCGTCCGCTCCATCTCGGCAAACATCCGCCGGCTGTGCTCCTCCCAGCTCTCGCCGGGGTCGCGCAAGTGGCAGTCGGGCGAGGGCACCGTGATGACGTCCATCAGGAGCGGCTGGTACACCTTCTTGTAGAGTTCGACGTCGCCGACCGCGAGCGCGCCGAGCGTTTCGCCGTGATAGCTGTTCGACAGCGTGACGAAGCGGCGCTTCGCCGGCCGCCCGCGGTTGTACCAGTAGTGGAAGCTCATCTTGACGGCGACTTCGACGGCAGCCGACCCGTTGTCGGCGTAGAAGCAGCGGGTGAGGCCCGCGGGCACGATCGTCACCAGTTGCTCGGACAATTCGAGCACCGGCGCGTGGGTGAAACCCGCGATCAGCACGTGCTCGAGGCGCTCGAGCTGCTCGCGGATCGCCGCGTTGATGCGCGGATTCGCATGGCCGAACAGGTTGACCCACCAGGAGCTGATGCCGTCGAGGTAGCGGCGCCCCTCGAAGTCCTCGAGCCACACGCCCTGGCCGCGCGCGATTGGCACGAGCGGCAGCCACTCGTGATCCTGCATCTGCGTGCAGGGATGCCAGACGACTGCGAGATCGCGGGCTGCGATCGCGTCATTTCGGGAGTGGCCTGCCATCGAAACGAGTGTATGCGATTGGAAGCGGCGAATGGCGCGGGCTAAGCTGTCGCCATGACGGCCATCTCGATCGCCACGGGCCTGCTCTCGGGCGCGCGCGCGGTTTATTCCCCGAATTGCGATGAGCGTCCGGAAGGCGTCGTGCCGGAGCTCATCGTGATACACGGCATCAGCCTGCCGCCGGGAAGCTACGGCGGACCGTGGATCGACCGGCTGTTCACCAACGAGCTGCCGGCGGACGCGGATCCATTCTTTGCGACGATCCAGGACCTTCGCGCATCGTCGCACGTGCTGATCGCGCGCGACGGCGGCCTCACGCAGTACGTGCCATTCGGAATGCGGGCCTGGCACGCGGGCCGCTCGCACTGGCGTGGACGCGACGGATGCAATGATTTCTCGGTCGGAATCGAGCTCGAGGGCTCGGATTTCGAACCCTACGAAGACCGCCAGTACGCAGCGCTCACGCGGCTGGCAGTTGACCTGCAGCTCGCGTATTCGTCGCTCGCGGAGGGGTGGATTGCAGGCCACTGCGACATCGCACCGGGCCGCAAGACGGATCCCGGACCGCACTTCGACTGGCGGCGGCTCGAGCGCGCGATCCGCAAACGCGGCGCCGCATTCCGGCGCGAGGTCCTCGCCTGAAGCGCCTCGCCGCGACCCTCGCGATTGCGGTCGCGATAGCAGCCTGCGCGGAGCGGCAGGCGCCGCCCGCGCGCGAACGCATCGTGAGCGTTGCGCCCAATCTCACCGAAATGCTCTTTGCGGCCGGCGCTGCCGACCAGGTGGTCGGAGTCAGCGCCTATAGCGACTATCCGGAGGCGGCAAAGGCCCTTCCGCAAATCGGCGACGCCTTTCGCCTCGACTACGAGCGCATCGTGGCGCTTGCGCCGACGGTCGCCGTCACCTGGGAGACCGGCACGCCGGCCGGCGTTGTCGAACGGCTTCAAGCTCTCGACATCCGCGTCGTTTCCATCCCGACCCGCCGGCTCGATGACATCGCAACGGGCGTTATCACGCTGGGTTCCCTCGCGGGAACCGAAACCGCCGCGGAGTCGGCGGCCCAGGACTTTCGCGGGCGCATCGCTGCACTGCGGGAGCAGTATCGCGCCAGGCCGAAGGTCCGCGTGTTCGTGCAGATCGACGGCGCGCCGCTCTTCACGGTCGGCGGTCCCCACCTGATCACCGAAATCCTCGAGCTCTGTGGCGGTGCGAACATCTTCTCGGAATCGGATGCGCAAGCCTTGCCCGTGGACCTCGAATCGGTGCTCGCGCGCTCGCCGGAAGTGATTCTCTCGGCGGACTACGGCGATCCGCTTCCGTTCTGGTCCCGATTCGCCGGGCTCGAAGCGGTTGCCCGCAGGAATGTCTATCGCGTGCCGGCGGATGCGCTCGCCCGCCCGAGCCCGCGCATCGCGGAAGGCGCTGCCGATGTCTGTGCGCGCCTCGACGAGGCGCGGAACAAGCTGCCGCCGCCCTAGGCTGGGCCGCCCGGCGCCGACCCGCGGCGCGCATGCTTCCAGAGGACTTCACTCCCGCTCTCGTGACGCGCGAGCACGCGTGCGAGCACGAACAGGAGATCCGAAAGCCGGTTGAGGTACTTGAGCGGCTCGGCCGCGACGTCTTCCAGCCGCGCGAGCGTCCAGGCCCGTCGCTCCGCGCGGCGGCAGATTGCGCGAGCGAGATGACATCCGGCGGCGGCCGGGCCGCCGCCTGGAAGAATGAACTCCTTGAGCGGCGGCAGGCGCTCGTTGAATCGGTCGAGCGCCTGCTCGAGTGCGAGTACGTGCGTCGACTCAATCGCGCGATGACCGGGAATGCAGAGCTCGCCGCCGAGGTCGAACAGCTCGTGTTGCACCGCGGTCAGGAGCTCGCGCACATCGGGAGGCACGTCGGGAACGGCGAGGATCACGCCGATCGCGCTGTTGCATTCGTCGACGCAGCCATAGGCCTCGACGCGCGGCCCGTCCTTGGGCACGCGGCTTCCATCGCCGAGACCGGTCGTGCCGTCGTCCCCGGTGCGTGTATAGATCTTCGACAGCCGGTTGCCCAAGTCGCCCTCTCAGCGGAATTCGTAGCGGATTGCGCCAAAATAGCCGCGGCCCATGGTCCTGAATGTGTCAGCCAGCTCGTAATCCTCGTCGAACAGGTTCTCTATTCGCGCGAACAATGTAAAGCGCTCGCCCAGCGCGATCTTCGCCAACAGGTTGGCGAGCCAATAGGCGGCCAGCTGAGTCTGGCCCACGAAGTCGGAATTGTCGAAATCGCGCCGCTCGCCGGCGTAGAGGACGTCGAGCGCGATCTCGTAACCGCCGAAACGGCGGGCGAGGGCCGCCGTGTAGTTCTCGCGCGCGCGGCGCAGCAGGCGTTCGTCCGTCGTCCTGTCGCGTGGGTCCTGCAAGGTCGCCGTGGCACGGGCGGACCAGTCTTCGTCGTCGTACTGCCAGGCCGCCTCGACGCCGTCGATGCGGGCCCGGTCGACGTTGCGGTTGATGCCAGTGAACGGACCGGTAGGCACGAAGGTAATCAGGTCGTCGATGTCGTTGCGAAATGCCGTGACCGAAAACCCTTGCCGCTCGCCGGCCGCATGGCGGTAGCTCACCTCGTAGCTTTCAGACTCCTCCGGTTCGAGATTCGGGTTGAAGCCGAATATGCTGTAGAGATCCGTCGCATTCGGCGCGCGAAAGCCCGTGCCGGCAGCGACCGTCACGAGTGCCCCGCTTGCGAAAGCGTAGCCGTACTCGACGTTCCACGTCTCATGCCCTCCAAAAGTCTCGTGATCGATGTAGGCGGCACCCAGGAGCAGGCGGTGCTGGCCGATGTCCGCCTGGTCCTGCACGTAGATCTGGGTCGTCGCAGTTTCGGCGGCATACGCGTCGATAACGAAGGACACGACGTCGATGTCCTCGTCCTGCCACTGGATTCCCGCGGTCAGCGCATTGCGTTCCGAGATCGCAAGATTGTTCTGCCAATCGACCGTGTTGCGCGCGGTGTCAACGAAATCATCCGACTGGTTCTGCTCGAGGTCGTCCTCCGCGTGCCCGAGCATGAGGCGCGACGACCAGGCCGCGGTTGGCGCAAAGGCCGCCGTCGCAGCGAGCGCCATGTTCTCGAAGTCCTGGTCGAGAGGCGCGAGGAAGAAGTCCGAGTACTGCGTGGTGCCGCTGGCGTACCAACCCCGCAATCCCAGCGCGACCGCGCCGACGTCGGCGTTCGCCGATGCCGTGAAGGACGTGTTCTCGGTGCCGCGGTCCGTTTCGTCGCCGGCCCGGGTCGGGAATCCCTCGCTGTCGAGCCAAGCGCCAGCGATGGTGGCTCCAGTGCTGTCGTTGCCGAACCCGGCGCTGAAGCTCGCGCTCTTCGTGTCGAAGCTGCCAAAGCCCGCCTGCACGCTGCTGCCGTCCTCGGCGCCGCGTGTGATGACGTTGATCACTCCGCCGATCGCGTCCGAGCCATAGAGCGTCGAGCGCGGGCCCTTGACGATCTCGACGCGCTCGACGAACGCGAGCGCGATATTCTGGGTCGCCGCGGTGCCGATCGTGCCCGGATTGATGCGCAGACCATCCATCAGCACGAGCACGTGGTTCGATTCGGTTCCACGCACGAAGATCGAAGTCTGCTGGCCCGGCCCGCCGAGGCGCGCGGGCTCGACGCCCGGCACGAAGCGCAGCGCGTCGCTTAGCTCTGCGGCGGGCCGCATCTGGAGATTGTCGCCGGTAATCAGCTCGACGCTCGAGAGCACGTCCCGCATCGGGGTCTCGACGCGCGTGGCGGTGACGATTACGGGTTCGAGGGCCTGGCCGCCTGCGGCAGCGGCGAGAAGTATCAGTGTGTTCATCCGTGCTCCTCCCGGGCAGTGAATCGAAGGTTCACCGGTAGAGGCGGGAACGGAGAGGGAAGGGCGGCGCGCCCGCACCCCCTGTCGCCCGCCGCGACTGGCGCTTGCTGACGGGCCGGTCTCCGGACTCACGGCGTGTCCCGTAGGACTGGTCGCATCTCCTTCCCACCGGAGATTCCGGCAGTGGCTGCAGGCTTCGCCTGCGTGATGCGGCTTGCGCCGTTTACCGTTGCGGGGGCAGTGCCGGGATGGCGAGCAACTCGCGCACCGGCTTCCCGATTAGCCCGGGCTCACGCCCGGGGCACCTGTCATCGCGAACCATTCTGGGGAGGAGGTCAGTGACGGTCAAGCTGCCGTTGACGAGCGGGTTCCGGTCGCCGCAGTGTGGCCGGATGGCGAACTCCAGACGACTCGATGCGGCGCTCGCGGCGGCTTCCGCCGCGTCGGAACTGATACGCGCGAGCTATCGCGGCGCAGTTGACGTGCGGACGAAGGCGGATGGCTCGCCCGTGACGGACACGGACATCGCCGCGGAACAGGCGATCCGCGGGATCGTCGGGGCGCGCTTTCCGGACGACGGATTCTTCGGCGAGGAATCCGCAGCAGTGCGCGTGGATGCCGAGCATCTCTGGCTCGTCGACCCGATCGACGGCACGAAATCCTTCGTGCGCCGCTATCCGATGTTCTCCACGCAGATTGCCGTCATGCAAGGCGGCCGGCTGCAGCTCGGCGTGTCCTGCGCGCCGGCGTACGGCGAGACTGCCTGGGCGGAGCGGGGCGCCGGAGCGTTCATGGACGGCGCGCCGCTCGCCGTCAGCCGCATCGCGTCGGTTGAGGAAGCAACTCTGTCGACCGGCAACTTGCGCTCGCTGGCGCGCGGGCCGCGCTGGCCTGCGCTCGGGCGCCTGGTTGCGCGCCTCGACCGCATCCGCGGCTTCGGCGATTTCCTGCACTATCACCTGCTTGCAGCCGGAAAGATCGAGGCCGTCATCGAGTCGGATATCCAGATCCTCGATATCGCGGCACTCACGGTGATCGTCGAGGAGGCGGGCGGCCGGGTCACCGACCTCGAAGGCGCGCCGATCGGCCTTGGCACGCAGAGCATCCTTGCCTCCAACGGCTTGCTGCATGAGGCGATCCTCGGCGCATTGAGCGGCTAGCCCTCAGGCCGTCACGAACACGCGCTGCCCGCGCCAGGCGAGTTCGCCGACCGGCACTTCATAGAGCTCCGACAGGTTCGCATCGGAAAGGATCGTGGCGGCATCGCCGAATCGCCAGCGCCCGTCGCCGAAGAGGAGAAGCGCGCGGTCGGCCGAGCGCGCCGCGAGCGTCGGGTCGTGCAGTGCCGCGATGACGAGGCCTCCTTCATCCGCCCTGGCGCGAAACAGGGCCAACATCTCGTTGCGATGCCGCGGATCGAGGTGATTCGTCGGCTCGTCGAGCAGGCAGACCGTGGCGTCCTGCGTGATGAGCGTTGCGATGTCGAGCCGGCGCCGCTCACCGCCGGAAAGCGAATCGACCGGCCGTTCCGACAACCCCTGGAGTCCGACTGCGGCGAGCGCGGCCTGCGCGCAGGCGAGGTCGCTTGCGTCCTCCATTTGCCAGAACGGCAGGTGGGGATGGCGGCCGATCAACGCGGTCTCGAAAACGGTGGAAGGAAACGGGTCTTCGGCCAGCTGCGGCAGGAGCGCGAGCCGGCGCGCGCGCTCCCGACCGGGCCATTCGGCGAGGTCGCGGCCGTCGAGCAGCACCTTGCCTCCCGCGGCCGGGCGAAGTCCCGCGAGCGTGTGCAGGGTGAGCGTCTTGCCGACGCCGTTCCTTCCCAGCACGGCGATGAACTCGCCGCCTCTCGCCTTGAAATCGAGCGCACGCACAAGCGGCCTTCCCGCGACCTCGACGTCGACGGCACGGCACTCGAGTCGCGCGCCGTTCACGCTCAGGGCTGCAGGCGCTCGTGATGCCATGGCTCGGCGTGGAAGCGACCGTCGCCGGCGGACGCGATGACGCGGGTCCAGCGCGCGCGGTCGTGCAGGCGGTGCTCGCCTTCGACCCAGAGTTCGACGACCGCGGCCCATAGGCGATAGCCGCCCCAGTTCGCAGGCCGCGGTAGCCGCAGCCCCGGCTCCTGGTCGTCGTCCGGAGCACTGAAGGGATCCGGCGTGCCGAGTTGTTCGGCCGTCTCGCGCATTCGGGCGACCAGGACCTGGCGCGACGCGACCGGCGCGCTCTGGGCGCTCGTGATGGCCGCGAGGCGGCTTCGCCACGAACGGCTCGCGAAGTAGTCGTCGCTTTCGCTTGCAAGCGCATGCACGACTGGACCCTCGAACCGCAGCTGCCGCCCGAGCGTGTCCCACAGGAACACGACCGCGGCCCAGGGATGGGCGGCGAGTTCGCGGCCCTTGCGCGATTCATAGTTGGTGTAGAAGGCGAGGTAACCCGGGTCCGCGACGATTTCCTTGCAGAGCACGACACGCACGGAAGGCTTGCCGTCGGCGCCGGTCGTCGCGAGGCTCATTGCATTCGGGTTGCGCTGCACCTGTTCGTCGGCGGCCTGGCGGAACCAGGTGGACGCGAGCGGCATCGGATCGACCGGCAGCGGGTCCGGCAGCGTCTGGAATCTCGCGTGCATCCCGTGATGTTAAACCGGAGAACGGTTAAGCGGCGATTCAGCTTGCGGCGCCGACACTGGCCCCACGCATCCTCTGGAGGAGCCGACATGTTCAGGAAAATCCTTCTGGCCGCGTCGATCGCCCTGCTGCTCGCGGGCACGGCCACTGCGGATAACGACAAGCAGCGCGGCACTTATGTCCCGGACCGGCGAGGGTCGGACCACGACCGGCATGGTGACCGCGATCGTGGCCATGACCGCGGGCGCCATGACGACGACCGGCGCGATGATCACCGCAAAGACTGGCGCGGCCACGACCGCCACGGCGATGACCGCAACGACTGGCGGCGATACGACAATGGCTGGCGCAACGACGGTTGGCGCCATCACCGCTGGCATGACGACCGCTGGCGTCATTTTCCGCCGTCCCACTACCAGCTCGATTTCGGTTACCGGTCTGCCTACGAACTCGCCTGGCGCGACTGGCTGAGCCATGGACGATACAACCGTTATTGGCGGCGCAGTTCGTTCTACGGATACGGCGCTGGTTACACCTACCGTTCCGGCTACGAAGCCGGCTGGCGCGACGCTGCCCTGTACTACGGGCGCGGCTACCGCCCGGACTTCTGGGCCTATGACCCGCGCGACGGCTGGTACTTCGGCTTTCATATCCAAGGCTGATGTCTGAAACGCCGGCCCGCTTGCGCCGCGGCAGGCGGGCCGGTACACAGGGCGGGGTCCCTTGCCTGGAATGTGCGCATGGATCTTGCCGGGCTGCGCGAGCGGCTGACGAAACTCGACGCCGAATTGCTCTCGCTCATCGCCGAGCGCCAGCGCCTTTCCGAGGAGGTCGCGCGCGCGAAGCGCGCGACGGGCCATCCGACGCGCGATTTCCAGCGTGAGCGCGAAGTGCTCATGAACGCGCGTACCGCCGCCGGAAAGCTCGGGTTGCCGCCGGCGCTTGCCGACAACCTGCTGCGCCTGTTGATCAGGAGCTCGCTCGCAACGCAGGAACAGGCGCAAGTGGCGGCGCAGGGCCAGGGAGCTGGCCGCCGCGCGCTCGTGATCGGCGGGTCCGGCAAGATGGGTCGCTGGTTCGTCGAGTTCCTCGACTCGCAGGGCTACGAGGTCGAGGTCGCCGATCCTGCCGGACCCTTCGGCAGCCGCGCACACCGCGCGGACTGGCAGTCGGACGATTTGTCACATGAGGTCATCGTCGTCGCGACGCCGCTCGGCATCACGGCATCGATCCTCGAACAGCTCGCGCGCCATCGGCCACCGGGGCTCGTGTTCGACATCGGCTCGTTGAAGACGCCGTTGCGCCAGGGACTTGATGCGCTGCGTCGAGCCGATGTGCGGGTGACTTCATTGCATCCGATGTTCGGTCCAGACACGGATTTGCTCTCGGGGCGCCACATCATCCATGTCGACGTCGGCCGTCCTGACGCCGTCGCCGACGCGCAGAATCTCTTCGCCTCGACGATGGTCGAGCAGGTTGTCACGACGCTCGACGACCACGACCGGCTGATCGCCTACGTGCTCGGACTCTCGCATGCGATCAACATCGCGTTCTTCACCGCGCTCGCGGAAAGCGGGGAGGCCGCGCCACGGCTCGCCCGCCTCTCGAGCACGACCTTCGACGCGCAGCTCGCCGTCGCCTCGCTGGTTGCGGGCGAAAGTCCGGCGCTCTATTTCGAGATCCAGGCCCTCAACCAGTACGGCGGGGAATCGCTCGCGGCCCTGGTCGAGGCGGTGACCCGTCTCCAGGCGCTGGTCGCGAACCAGGACGCCGCGGGATTCGCGCGTCTCATGAAGCGTGGCCAGTCTTACCTGCAGGATCGTGCCGCTGCCCGCCAGACCTGATATGCTTAATGAGAGTCATTCTCATTACCATATTGAGGCCAACATGGGTTTCCGCCCCACCGTATTCCGCCTGCTGGCGCCCGCGCTGGCTATCTCTGCCATGGCTCTCTCAAGCCCCGCCCTGGCCGCTGGCGAGCCGCTCGTGGTCTATACCGCGCGCAAGTACCAGCTCGTCGACCAGCTGTTCCAGGAGTACGGCCGCGAGCGCGGCATTGAAGTGAAGTCCGTCACGGATGACGGCGCGCCGCTCATCCAGCGCCTGACCGCGGAAGGGGCATCGAGCCCTGCGGACGTTTTCATTTCCGTCGATGCCGGCGATCTCTGGCGCGCGGCCCAGGCGGGTCTCCTGCAGCCGGTCAAGTCGCCGATGCTGGAGGCGGCGATTCCTGCGCACCTGCGCGATACCGAGGGAAACTGGTTCGGGCTCGCGGTGCGCGCACGCACGATCGCGTACTCGACCGAGCGCGTGAAACCGTCCGAGCTTTCGACCTACGCGGCGCTTGGAAACGCGCGCTGGAAGGGCAAGCTTTGCCTCCGGAGCGGCAAGGCCGTCTACAACCAGTCCCTGGTCGCGATGTTCATTGGCGAAAAGGGCGAGGAGGCGACCGAAAAGCTCGTCCGCTCCTGGATCTCGAACCTTGCCGCCGAGCCCTTCTCGAACGACACGCTGCTCCTGAAGGCGATCGCAGCGGGCCAGTGTGACGTCGGCATCGTCAACACTTACTACCTCGGTCGGCTGCAGCATGACGAGAAGGGTTTTCCGGTGCAGATCTTCTGGGCGGACCAGGACGGCGCGGGTACGCACGTCAATATCTCCGGCGGCGGCGTGACGAAGCACGCGAAGAATCGCGCCGAGGCGGTCCGCTTCCTAGAATGGCTCGCCTCGCCGGCGATCCAGGAGCGCTTCGCCGCGGTCAACTTCGAGTTTCCGGCGAACTCGAGCGTGGATCCTCTGCCCGAGGTGAAGGCCTGGGGCCCGTTCAAGCCGAATCTCGTCAACGTCGGCACGATCGGCAAGGCCCAGTCGGCTGCCGTCATGTTGCTCGACCGCGCCGGCTGGCGCTGAGGGCCGGGCGGTCGTGCCGGCCGCGCCCGCATCGATGCCACGCGCGGGATCCGCGATCGCCGCGGTGGCAGTCGCCTTGCCGATGTTCGTCGTGCTCGGTGCAATCGCCCTGGGCGCGACCAGCGCCGACGCGGATCTTTGGGCGCATTTGCGCGAGCACGTCCTCGCGCGTGTCACGGCGAATACAGCGATCCTCGTTGTCGGCGTCGTCGCAATCGCCGTGGTGCTCGGGACTTCCCTCGCCTGGCTCACCGCCGCCTGTGACTTTCCCGGCCGCGGATTTTTCTCCTGGGCGCTCCTCCTGCCGATGGCAATGCCGGCGTACGTGCTGGCATTTGTCGCGGTGGCAACGCTCGACTACGCGGGGGCGGTACCCGCGGCGCTCCGCGTCTGGTTCGGTGCGGGATTCGCGGTGCCGCCGATCCGCTCGACCGGCGGCGTCATCGCGGTGCTTGGGCTCGCGAGCTATCCCTATGTCTACCTGATGGCGCGGGGCGCTTTCCTGACCCACGGCTCGCGCGTGCTCGAGGCGGCGCAGTCGCTCGGGCTCGGGCCCTGGGCGGGGCTTTTTCGCGTCGCCTTGCCGCTCGCGCGGCCCTGGCTCGCCGGCGGCGCCGCGCTCGTCGCGATGGAAACGCTCGCCGATTTCGGGGCGGTATCCGTGTTCAACTACGACACGTTCACGACCGCAATCTACAAGTCCTGGTACGGCCTGTTCTCGATCGCGACAGCGCTCGCGCTTGCCCTTCTCCTGCTGGCATTCGTCGCGACCGCGCTCGCAGCGGAGAAACTCGCGCGCGGCCGCGGCCGCTACACCGCAGCCGACTCCGGGGTGCGCGGCGCGGCACGCCTCGCGCTGCCGGGCATGCGCGGCTGGTTCGCTGCTGCATTCGCGACGACGGTGTTCGCGATGGGATTCGCACTGCCTGCCATCGCGCTCGGACTCTGGGCCATCGACGTCGCGCCGCTCGACCTCGATGCCCGCTATCTCGACTACATCCTCCGGACACTTGGCCTTGCGGCCATGGCGGCGATCGCCTGCCTCGCGCTCGCGCTGGTGCTCGGCTACGCAACGCGTGTCTCCGGCGGCGCCGTGAGCCGCGCGGCATCGCGGATCGCGACGCTCGGCTACGCAGTCCCAGGCGCAGTGCTTGCCGTGGGTGTCGTCAGCGCGCTCGGTGCCACCGACGCCGCCTGGCGCTCTTTCGCGGGCGGCGAGGGCCTATGGCTACAGGGCACCGTTTTCGCACTGCTCTTTGGCTACGTCGCGCGCTTTCTCGCGGTCGCGCACGGCCCGGTGCTGGGCGGCTTCACTCGCATCCGGCCCGCACTCGAGGAAGCGGCGCGCTCGCTCGGCCTCTCGGCGCGGGAAATTGTCATGCGCCTGCACCTGCCGCTGCTTGGCGCCGGGATTGGCACGGGCGTGCTGCTTGTCTTCGTGGACGTCATGAAGGAAATGCCGATCACGCTGATGACTCGCCCGTTCGGCTGGGACACACTGGCTGTGCGCGTATTCGAAATGACGGCTGAAGGGGAGTGGCAGCGCGCCGCGTTGCCTGCGCTCGCGATCGTCGTCGCGGGCTTGCTGCCTGTGGCCCTGCTCACCTGGAGAATGGAACGTGCGGCTCGAACTGCGTGAAGTCTCGCGCCACTTTCCCGGCGTCGCGGCGGTCGACCGGTTGTCGCTCGTCGTGGGTGCGGGGCGCATCGGCTGCCTGCTCGGGCCGTCCGGTTCGGGCAAGACCACCGTGCTGCGGGCCATCGCCGGATTCGAGCGGCCCGATTCCGGCGAAGTGCTGGCGGACGAGGAGGTTCTTTCCGGACGCGGCACCTGGGTGCCGCCGGAACGACGTCGCATCGGCATGGTGTTCCAGGACTTCGCCTTGTTCCCGCACCTGTCTGCGGTTGCGAACGTCGCCTTTGGCCTTCGCGACGCCAATCGCGGCAGCCGCAGGAGCCGTGCGATCGAGCTTCTCGCGCTTGTTGGTCTCGCGGCCGAGGTGGACCGCTTTCCGCATGAGCTGTCAGGGGGCCAGCAGCAGCGCGTCGCGCTTGCCCGCGCGCTTGCGCCGCGGCCGCGCCTCGTCCTGCTCGACGAGCCGTTCTCGAACCTCGACGCGGACGTGCGCATGGAACTCGCGCAATACGTCCGCACGGCGCTCGTCGCCGAAGGCGCGACCGCGCTCCTCGTGACTCACGACCAGCGCGAGGCGTTCGCGATCGCCGACGAGATCGGCGTGCTGCGCGCAGGCCGTCTCGAGCAATGGGACGCGCCGTGGAATCTCTATCACTCGCCCGCCACGCGCTTCGTCGCCGATTTCGTCGGCGAGGGCTCGTTCATTCAGGGCACGGTGCTGGGGCCGGGCCGCGTGTCAACCGAGCTCGGCGTGATCGAGGGCCAGCTGACGACCGAGCAACCGCCCGGCACGCACGTCGACCTGCTGCTGCGGCCCGACGATGTGATCCACGACGACATGAGCGAGCTGCAGGCCGAAGTCGTCGAGCGCGCCTTCCGCGGCGCGCAGTTCCGCTACACGCTGCGGCTTCCCTCGGGCGCGACGGCGCTGTCGTTCGTGCCGAGCCACCATGACCACGCGATCGGCGAGCGCATCGGCATCCGCCTCGATGCGCAGCACCTGGTGGGGTTTCCGCGAGGCTAGGTCCCTCGGCTCATCCGCGCCTGCCTGAACTTCCTCATCGCGTCCTGAAAAACCCCCATCAGTGCGGCAGTTGAAACGCCCACCATGAGCACGCCATTGATCGCTTCCAGCGGCCCGAGGAACCGGTTCTGCTCCGACATGACGATGTCGCCATAACCGAGCGTGGCGAAATTCACGGCCGAGTGATACGCGGCGCCGGCAAACGTCTCGAACTCGCCCAGTACCATGAAGAGAACAGCCCAGATCGCAATCTGGGAGAGGTTGCCGATGACCAGGATCGTCATGACGCAGTTGATGACGAGCAGGGTCGACCAGGGCGACGCGTTGGTCGCGGGCGTGTCGCGGCGCACGTAGTAGCGCAGCGCCAGCACCAGCAGCGTCGACTGCAACAGCAGGCACACGGACATCGTGCCGACGCCAATCAGCAAATCCATGAGCATCAGCGTACTCCTTAAGCAAGTGTCGCTTCGGGACCAGCGCCAGCGTAGTGCGCTCGCAACCACTCCAGCGCGAAAATGGCGCCCCACGCATACAGCGTCACTACGACGAACAGGCCGAAACGGACGGCGAATGCCTTGAAAACGTCTTTGCCGGCCGCGCTGTCCTCGACGGCCGGGCCGAGGAGGATCAGGAGATTCACGACCACGCCCAGCCAGAAAGACGGGGAAAACCGGCTGGCGAAGATTCCGTACATCTTGCCCGCGAACCAGATGCCGGACAGGAGCATCCACAGGAAGAACATCCACAGGTTCGGGCAGAGTTTCAGCGCGAACCAGAACAGCATCGCGAACAGGCCGGCCAGGAACATGGAGCCGAGCAGTTCATGTCCGGCCGATCGTGCACTGACGACCGATCCCTGCTGGCCGAGCAACACGGCCTTCATGATAAGCGGCATGTACAGGGTCGGATTGGTGAAAGCGAGCAGCACCGGCGGCAGCACGATGATCATCGATCGCAAGGCAATCCACCGTGACTCGCCGGCAGCGACGGCGGCAGGCTTTGCCTGGGTCTTCTTGTGCGAATCTTCGGGAAAGAGGGGATAGACGATCCACTGGCAGAGGATCGCCATCGCGATGCCGAGCAGCAACCCCTCGACCAGCGAGGACGCCAAGGCGTAGCTCACCTGCCCTGCGGCGGGGATCAGTGTGAAACCGACCGTGAGCAGCGTGCCAACCTGGGCCTTGCCGAGCCCGACGCCGATGAACGCGCTGAAATACAGGCCGGCGGCGATGATCAGCACTGCGGACACCGGGTACTTGCCGAGCAGCGGGGTCAGCACCAGCCCCACGCCGAGCGTGATCGTCACCACCAGCAACAGCCCGAGCAGGCCCTTCAAACCCGGCGGTGGTCCGGCCGCGCTCGTCAGCAGGAATCCGAACAGCGGGGCGAAAAACGGAAACTGCACGCCGAGGCCGTAGGCGAGCGCGAGCGACAGCGCCGTGACCAAGCCGAGCCTGAACGTACGCCTGGCGCCGATCGGCATTGACACGTCAGTCCCCTCAATAGGCGTAAGACATCCAGCTCGCGATGCGGATGTAGATCTTGCCTAGCAGCCGCAGCACTCCCGTTCCTTCGCCATAAGCGATGACCGAGACCTGGCCTCCGATCCGCAGCTGATCCCTGAGCGCCGGACCCTGCCCGACGTCGAAGCCGATGATGACCGGGAAGCGCTGAGCCTGCCGCAGCCAGTCGCGGTCGTTCTGGATTGTCGGAAGAGTACCGGCGGACTGGCTCCGGCTGCCGCTGACGCCGAGCCCGAGGCTGCGGACTTCACCGTGAAACACCTGTCCCGGCAGTACATCGAACACGATGTCGACCGGCGTGCCTACTTCAACGTGACCGAGGTTGTTCTCGGTGAATTCGGCGTTGATCCAGACATCGTGGATCCCGATCAACGTCAGTACAGCGCTGCCGGTACCGGCATAGCGGCCCACGTCGGTCGTAAGGTCCGTGACGACGCCGCGTGACGTTGCGCGAACCATCGTATTGGCGAGATCCAGTTCCGCCTTCGCCACGGCGGTCATGGCCGTTTTCAGGATCGTGTTGTTCTCGGCGTCGTCACCGCCCATCTGCTCGATGGCCCGCAGTATGTCGGCTTCCGCGGCCGTCACTTGCGCCTTTGCCTGATCCCAGCTCGCCCCTGCGACTTCCAGGCGGCGTATCGAAATGGTGCCGGGGTCTTCCTTGTACAGCCGATCGAGCCTGGTGGCCTCTTTTCGTGTCTTGACTTCATTGGCCCGCGCTGCGATCAGGTTTGCCCGCGCTGCCGCGACGCCCGCGGTGCCGGCGCCGACCTGGCGGCCGGCGTTTTCGAGATCGGACCGCGCCTTGTCCAATGCGATGCGGTACTGCGAGGGGTCGACCTCGAACAGTGGTTGGCCTCTTTCAACCTCCTGGTTGTTTGTGACCATCATCCGCGTCACAGTGCCGGCGACTTGCGGAGCGACGCCGGCGACGAATCCTTCGATCCTCGCCTGTGAGGTGAAGGGCGTGAAGCGGTCCGCGAGCAGGTACCAGGTCAGGCTCAGCACGATCGCGATCGCGACGCCGAGCATCCCTCTATTGACGGGGCGGCTGGTGTCGTCCTGCGGGAGGTCGCCGCCTTTCACGGCGCGGGCATCCGCGCCGGCGTCGCGCTCAACTTTCTCGTCGGCCACGTTTCCCTCACTCTTTCCGGTCGGTCATGGGGACTTGCCGATGCGCTTCATGGTTTGCTCTCGGCCGGAACGGGCTCCTCCAGGAGGTCGCCCCAGTTGGTTCGATCACGCATCGTGTCACGCATGGATTCAGGAATCATTTCTTCCATCGACATGTCGGTCCAGCCGCCGCCAATGGACCTGTAAAACGCGATGACGGCGCTCACGTGAGCGCCCTGATTGAGCAGTTCCCGCTCTGCCTGGACGAACAACGCCAGCTGCGCGTCCAGCACGCGTTGAAAGTCTGCGTGGCCCTCCAGGTAGAGCGTGTTCGCAAGGTCGAGTGAACGCTCCGCGGCCTTGAGCGCATCCTTGAGTATCAGGCTCTGCTCGCCCGTCTTTACGACGCCGATGGCGGCATCGTCAATTTCCCGAGCTGCCTGCAGCACATCGTCCTGGAACAACACGATCGTCTGCTGCAGGCGCGTGTCCTGGAGCCGGACGTTATTGCGGATCCGCCCGTAGTCGAACAGGTTCCAGGTCAGCGCCGGACCGGCCACGAGGCGGGCGGTGTCGGAGGCGGCGTCGATCGAGCTGCCGCTCCAGCCGATCGTGCCAAGCAGGCTGATTGCCGGGAAATAGTCGGCCTTGGCGACACCGATCTGTGCCGACTGTGCCGCGATCCGCCAGGCCGACGAGCGAACGTCAGGGCGGCGGAGCAGCAGTTCCGAGGGGATGCCCTGGATGACCAGCGGCTCGATGGCCGGAAGTTCCCCGGTGGCCGACTCGAGCTCAGGCAGGTTATCCGGGGTTCGTCCAAGGAGCGCTGCCAGGGCGTTGCGCAGCCTGATCAACGTCGCTTCCAGGTCCGGAATGACCGCGAGCGTCGACAGGTATAGTGTCTTGGCCTGCTGCACGTCGAGCTCCGAATCCTCGCCCGCTTCAAAAACCTTCTGGGTGATCTCCAGGCTGCGTTTCTGAAGCGCCACGTTGTGCCGCGTCATCTCGATCCGCAGTTGGGTCGTGCGATAGGCATAGTAGAAATCCGCCACCTGCGCGCTCAGCAGGACCTGCACATCCTGCTGGCCCGTGACGGACGCCAGGTAAGCGGCATTGGCGGATTCAATGCTGCGTCGGAACCGCCCCCAGAAATCCAGTTCCCAGCCAAGCTCGAAGCCCGCCTGGTAACTGGTAAAACTCTGGTCGCGGGGCGCCGCCCCCCCACTTTGCTGCTCGTTCACGTAGGCCGCGTCGCCCGTGGCCCGCTGCAGTTGCGGATAGCGGCCGCTGCCGGCGATGCCGAGCAGTGCCCGGCTTTCGAGGATGCGCAATCCGGCGATTTGCAGCGACGGATTCTCCCGTCGCGCCGTCTCGATCAGTCCGTTCAGCACGGGGTCATTGAACAGCTGGGTCCAGAAACGCAGGTCGGTCTGTGCCTGCTGCTCCGCGTGGCCGACCTGGCCGTACAGGTCGGACTGCCACTCGTTCAGCCAGGCGACATCAGGTTCCTGAAAATCGGGACCGACAGCGACACAGGCACTCAGTGCCAACGCGGCCACGAGTACTGTCCATTCGGAAGTACATATCTTTCGAGCCGTGGTCACCGCAGCGCAATCCGCAATCGACTACGGCTGTTCGGTATCGGAATCGTCGACCCACTCCATGAACAACTGGTAGCCGACGGCCAGCAGGACACCGCCGATGAAGAGTCCAATGATCCCGCCTGCGACCATCCCGCCGAGGGCGCCGATCAGGATTACCGGCATGGGCGCGTCGACACCACGGCCGAGCAGCAGCGGCTTGAGCACGTTGTCGGCCATGCCTGCGATTCCCAGATAGATCGTGAATACGATATTGCTCGTCGTGGAGCCGTCCCCGGAAACCCACAACCAGGCGATAGCCGGCAGACTCACAATCAAGGCCGGCACCTGAAGGATGCCGAGGAACATCACGAGGAGCGCAAGCACTCCCGCCGCAGGAATGCCCGCGAACATGAACCCCATGCCGAGCAGGATGGCCTGTATGAAGGCGACGCCGATGACGCCGGCCGCAACGGAACGGACTGTCGCGGTCGCAAGCTTCTGTATTCTGGGACCGCGAACCGGATCGGTCAGCCGGCTGAAGATGCGTTGCATCGCGCGGCTGCCGGACTCCGCGTAGGCCATCATGATTGCGGCGATGATCATCGCGCCGAGGAACAACAGGACTGCGACTGCTGTGCTGGCTGCAGCCGCCAGGCCTTTTCGGGACAGGTTTTTCAGCTGTTCCTGGTTCTCGCTGACGAACTCCGGCAGGTTGGTGGCTGCAGAGCTCCACGCCGCATGGATTTTCTTGCCGACTAACGGCCATTCGGCGACCCCGGGGCCGGGTGCGGGGATATGCAAGGTGCCTTCATGGGCAGCGGCGGCGATCTCCTGCACGTGGTTCGCAAATGAGTTTCCCAGCATCACGGTCGGCACGCCGAGCAGCAGGAGTCCACCCAGCGTCAGCACGGTTGCTGCAAGGCCCCGCCGGCCGCCGAAGCGCCTGGCCAGCCTGGCGTTCAAGGGTTCGAGCGCCACCGCCAGGATCAGGCCCCAGATCATGAGGCTCGCGAACGGGGCGAACACGCGTGCGCACATGACGGCAAGAAAGACGATCAGGCCGACACGGATCAGGGTCTCCATGAGGTCGCTGGACAAGTGCTTGCGAAGCGATGCTTCGTTCGTAGACATGGCTGATTACCCCTTCTCGGTTTCCTCGTCGTCAGCGAGGCGGCGATAGAGTTGAACGACGGCTTCTTCGGCGACGAGCATCACGATGACGACGACGATCAGGATCACCAGTCCGTGGAAAGGCCCGCCGAAATAGACGTCATCGCCGAATGCAAAGGCAAGTGCCTCGAGTATCACGAACTTGGAACCGAACAAGATGAGCCACGCGGTGAAGAAGCGCAGAAACTTCGCAAAGCCACCCGGCTTGGCTTTGAAATAGGCCGCGACGCGGTGCTCGAGCGCGATCGTCAGCTTCAGCAGCACCTGCAGCAACACCGCGGCGAGCAGCGAGATCGTGAACGAATCGATGACGACGTACTCGGAATACTCGACGAACAGGTTCAGCACCGTGAGATCGATCAGGATCGCGGTGAAGTACCGGAGGAACAGTCTTTGCTTGTTGGAAGGCAGCTCCGCGGAGGCTGGCAGCAAGAAGCTATTTTTTTCAGCTGTCATGGTTTGTTTCCGAGGGTCGGACTGAGGCCAGTCCAGCAGCGGTGGTCGCAAGCCGGTAATCGGGAATCGTATAGCGTAGGTACGGCGCGGTCCACGAAATCCCGCGCGGGCGCAGGTCGCAGCGGGGCGGCGGCCTTGGTCGAGGTCAGTTCGATCGGCAAGACTTCTTGAACCCGGAAGGCGCGGGCGATTTGCATTGTCGAGCAGGTGACCGGGGCGTTGTTCGTTGCAATCCTCATTGCGCGGCTGGCCGGCGTCTATCCGCCCCAGCGCCGGGGAACTGCGTAGCGGCCCGGATCAGAATTCCTTCTCGGTTCCTTCGTAGCTTCGCAGCTTGTCCACCTGGCGGAACTTGGCCCAGGCATTGGCGAGCGAAAAAAGGATCGGCTTGCTGATCACCTTGCCGAGACTGCTCGGCAGGGTGAAGTAACGCTTGTTCGAGAAGTAGTTGAAGAACTTCCGGTAGTCCTCATCCGCCTCGCCCAGGACCATCCGCGCTGCGAAGCTTCCACAGAAAGTCGCCCACGGAATTCCCACGCAGCCGAGTATGAACCGCACGTGCGGCTGCTCGCGCGGCTTCGCAATGACCGGCAGCAAGTCGCGCGACATGTCAATCTGGCCCGGCCAGAACTGCATGAAGGAAAGTTCGCGCAACTGCGGGAAGTGGCTCCTGAAGTCCTCGATGACCTTCCGGACGACTCGCGGATTGTTGAAGGCATCCCGGAGATAGGTCGTGATCGGGGTGCCGCCGCCCAGAAGCAGGCGGTTGTCGCCGGTCAACCTGAAATACGAATACACGAGCTTCGAGTCCCAGCATTGCATCTGTTCGCCGGACGGAAACAGGATCCGGAGCTCCTTGTCGGTCAGCGGCTCGGTGACACTCAGGAATGTCTGCGCGTGAAAGGCCTCGTCGGCGAGCGGACTGATCGACGGGTCCATCTTGTCGATCGCGATGATGATGTTGTCCGCAGTCACGCTGCCCGCATGCGTGTAGGCCGTGTGATCCTCGAGCCTTTCCATTTCGGTGCTTTCGTAGATCTGCATGCCGTTTTCGACCACCAGGTCCTTCAGGCTCTGCAGGCAGGCCAGCGGATTGATTCCGTAGGTTCCGCCGTAGCGTATGCCTGCGGTGTAGTCCTGCGCCCCGAGGACTCCCTTCAGCTGGTTTTCATCGTAGACCCGCTGGTCGGTGAAACCGACGCTCTCGCGGCACTCGCGCTCCTCCTCCACGGCATGTCCGCCGCCCTTGCCCAGCCCGAGGAACAGCGAATCCTGGTGCAGCAATCCGCATTCAATGCCGTGAGTCTTGATAGTGCCCACGATGCGGTCGATGCCGCGGCAGGGTGCTTCCCAGATCTCTCCGGCAGCCTTCGCGCCGTAACGTCGTACGAGTTGATGCAGCTCGAGCTCGCTGTCGGGTGTCAACATGCCGGCGCTGCGGCCGGATGAGCTGCCGCCGATAATATTTTTCTCGATGAGCACGACGCTCAATCCCTTGCGCAGGAACTCCGCGGCCGCACTCATGCCGCTGAAGCCTCCGCCGACGATGAGCACGTCGCACTTGATGTCCTTGGTCAGCGGCGGACAGTACTTGTGCGCATTGACCATCAAAGTCGTGAACCACCAGTTCTGGTTGACCAATCTGGCTTTCGCGGTCACTTGTTACCTGCCTTGTCGCCGGGTATTCACTCAGCCAAACATGAGATAGGGGCGCGTCAACGGTGTCAATAGCGCCTGCGGGCTCAGCCCACGCTCTGACGCCGCATTAGAAGCAGGAAAAGCGGCACGCCGATGAGAGCGGTCAGCGCGCCGACCGGCAGTTGTCGCGGTGCGACGATCGTGCGCGCGAGGAGGTCTGCGACGACGAGCAATGCGCCGCCGGCGAGCGCAGCCGCCGGAATTACCGCCCGATGCGACGATCCCACCAGTAGCCGCACAAGGTGCGGCGTCACGAGGCCGACGAATCCGATGCTGCCGGCGGTCGTGACTGCCGCGGCCGTCAGCACGGACGCGGCAACGTAGATCGCGATGCGGAGGCCCCGCACCGGCACGCCGAGCAGCCGTGCCTGCAGCTCACCGCGTGCAAGCGCATCGAGCGGGCGCGCGGCGAGCAGACAAACGGGAATTGCGGCGAGTGCGAGCGCGAGCAGCAACCACGGCGTGCGGACGTAGCCGAAGTCGCCGAGCAGCCAGAACAGCATGCCGCGCAGGCGCAGGTCATCCGAGAGCGAGAGGAGCAGGCTTACGACCGCGCCGCAACCCGCCGCCACGACGACGCCGGTGAGAAGCAGGCGCGTCGTCGTCCACCCGCCGGGCCCGTGGGCGACCGCGAAGACGAGGAGCATTGCGACGAATGCGCCGACGGCGGCGCCCGCATCGACCATGAAGCCTGCGAGCCCGGCGAGCATCATGCCGAGTGCGCCGACTGCGGCCCCGCCGGAAATGCCGAGTACATAGGGATCGGCGAGTGGATTGCGCAGCAGCGCCTGCATCAGGACGCCCGCCAGCGCGAGCACCGTGCCGCAGCCGAAGGCCGCGAGCGCACGCGGCAGGCGCAATTCCCAGACGATCGTCTGCATCAGCGGATCGCCGGCCGCGAGCCGTTCCCAGGGCGCGTCGATGCCGGAGCTGCCGAGCGCGAGCGAGGCTGCGATCGCGGCGAGCGACGCAGCGAACAACAGCAGGATCAAGGGCGTTGCTCGTATCCTCCCCATCCCGGCACTTTAGCCGATTAAAATCCGGGCCATGGATCGGGACACGGACTACATCGACGCGGAAGGCTATCGGGCAAATGTCGGCATCGTCCTGATGAACGACGAACGTCACGTCTTCATCGGCGGGCGCATTGGCGCACGCGGCTGGCAGTTTCCTCAGGGCGGCATCCGCCGCGGCGAGCGTCCCGAAGAGGCGCTCTACCGTGAGCTTGCGGAAGAAGTGGGACTGCGGCGCAGCCAGGTCGAGGAAGTCGCGCGCACGAGGTCATGGCTCCGCTACCGCCTGCCGTCGCAGTTCGTGCGTCGCGATTCGAGCCCGCTCTGCATCGGGCAGAAACAGCGCTGGTACCTGCTGAGGCTCGGCGACTCGGATTCAGCGCTGCGCTTCGATTCGACGGAGCAACCGCCGGAGTTCGACCGCTGGCGCTGGGTCGAGTGGTGGGACGCGGTGCACGACGTGATCTATTTCAAGCGGCGCGTCTACTCCCGCGCACTGCATGAGCTCGGCGCGCATGCCTTTCCGGAAGGCCTGCCCGCCTATCCGGCATGGTGGCGCGACCGGATGGGTGCCAGCAGCCCGGAACCGGAAACCTGAGTCAGAATGGCCGCGCGACGGCGAGCAGCACGATGCCGATCAGGAGTAGTGAAGGTATTTCGTTGAAGATTCGATACCAGCGCTCGCCGTGCGCATTGCGGCCCGCGGAGAAATCACGCAGGAGCCGCCAAGTCCAGGCGTGGTAGGCCACGAGGACGAGGACGAGCGCGAGTTTCGCGCGCATCCAGCCGGTGTCGAGCAGTGAGGGATTGCGGAATATCATCCACAGGCCGAATGCCGCCGTCAGCACGGCGCCGATCGTCATGATGACGAACAGGCGCTTTTCCATCACGCGGAACCGGTCGATGCTCGCGCGGTCGGTCGCCGAGGCGTGGTATACGAAGAGCCGCGGCAGGTAGAAGAGACCCGCGAACCAGGTCACCATGAATATGATGTGCCAGGCCTTGATCCAGGGCATATGTCAGCGCGCGCCTCCCCGCGGCGATTCTAGCGACGGCATAAGCCCTTGAGCGAGAAATACCGCTTGCGGGGTTGGCGTCTCGGCGTCGCCATCATCGCGATAGTCGCCCTGTGCTACGGCGCCTTCGAGCTGGGGCGGACGAGCGCCGGCTATTTCGTCGTCGGCTCGATGCTCGAGCGCTTCGAACTCGGCAGGCGCAACCAGGCGCTCGACGACGAGATTGCGGAGCTGCGACACCGGGTTGCAGTCGCGGAGGTCGGGCAGAAGGTCGATCGCCAGGCACAGACGGACGCGCAGCGGATGATGGGCGAGCTGCAGTCCGAGACCGCGCGCCAGAAGCAGGAGCTGCAGTTCTACCGCGGTCTCGTCGTTCGCCAGTACGGTTCCGGCACGCTGCGGGTCCAGGAGCTTCGCGTCCGCCCGGAAGATGAAGAGCGTCGCTACCTGGTGCTCATCACGCTTGTTCAGGCGGCGACCCGCGACACGATTGCGAATGGGACCGTCACGTTTTCGGTCGAGGGAAAGCAAGGCAAGGAGCCGCTGACGCTCGCGCTGACGGAGATCGAAGTCGACAAGCGCAAGCAGTTCCCGTTCTCTCTGCGTTTCTTCCAGCAGATTGAAGTGCCCATCGAGTTGCCACTGGATTTCCAGCCTGAACGCCTCCATGTGGAGTACCGGCTCGGGCGCAATCCCGAGCCCACGCGCCAGACGTTCGACTGGCGCGCGGAGGGCGGCAGCGACGCGCCGCCGCTTTGACCCCCCGGCGACGCGGACATACAATCAGATCGGCGATTTCAACGGGTAGGAACTGGATTCGTGAGCGAAACGACGCAGAAAATCGAGGGCCTGGTCTTTACGGACGCCGCCGCGCGCAAGGTGGGCGAGTTGATCCGTGAGGAGGGCAATCCGAAGCTGAAGCTGCGCGTCTTCGTATCGGGCGGCGGCTGCTCCGGGTTTCAGTACGGATTCACCTTCGACGAGAAGATCGAGGATGGCGACGCCGAGTTCCCGAATCAGGGCGTGTCGCTTCTTATCGATCCGCTGTCCTTCCAGTACCTCGCGGGCGCCGAGATCGACTACCGCGAGGACCTCGAAGGCGCGCAGTTCGTCATCCGCAACCCGAACGCCAGCACGACCTGCGGCTGCGGGTCGTCTTTCTCGACCTGAAGAAAGAAAAAGGGGACGCGCACCTTTAAAGGGGACGCACGCCTCGAAAGGCGTGCGTCCCCTTTAAAGGTGCGCGTCCCCTTTTTCCTAGCGGCCGGCGGCTTCGCCGGTGCCGTGCGGTGCGCCCGCAACCTGGACGGGCGGAGCGGTCGGCGGGTCGAGCCTTGCGAGCAGCGGCGCCGTCTGCGCCTTGAAGTCCGCCATCAGGCTCGCCGGAATCGGGTCGGCCTTCGGGACCGTCACCTTCGCCGGGTTCTTGTGCACGCCGTTGATGCGATACTCGTAGTGCACATGCGGCCCGCTGGCGAGCCCTGTCATGCCGACGTAGCCGATCACCTGGCCCTGCGAGACGCGGTCGCCGACCGAAAGTCCCTTCGCGTAGCGCGACATGTGCCCATAAAGCGTCGTGATGCCTTTGCCGTGGGTCAGCACGACCGCATTGCCGTATCCGCCATTCCTGCCGCGGCTCTGCACACGGCCGGCTCCTGCTGCCTTGATCGGCGTGCCCGACGGAGCGGCAAAATCGATGCCCTTGTGCGCGCGCACGCGGTTCAACACCGGGTGGCGGCGGGCGAGACTGAAGCCTGAGCTGATGCGCGCGTAGTCAACCGGATAGCGCAGGAACGCCTTGCGCACCGGGCGGCCGTCCGGCGAGTAGTAATCCGCGCGTCCATTCGGACCCACATAGCGAACGGCTCGATAGGTCTTGCCGGAGTTGATGAACTCGGCGGCGAGGATGTTGCCGTCGCGCACGAATTCACCGTCCTGGTATTCCTGCTGGTGCGCCACGATGAAGCTGTCGCCGGGTCGCACGGAATTGACGAAATCGATGTCGTACTTGAAGACGTCGGCGAGCTCCACTGCGAGACGGTCGGTCCCGCCTGATGCATTGACGGCGACGTAGAGCGAGCTCTCGACGGAACCGCGAAGCATGTGCTCCTCGGTCTCGAGCGGGTTGTCGACGATGTTTGCGCTGAAGACGCCGTCCGCACGCGTCACTGAGAGCGTCGCGGTCTCGTTGATGCGCCGCGTGAGCGACTTGATCTCGCCATTCAGGTGCGTGAGCTGGATGACGTCGCCCGGTCGGATCATGTCCAGGCTCTTGCGGACGTCCGGCAGGCTCCGAAGCTCGGCGAGGTCCGAAAGCTTCAACTGCATGCCGCGGAATTTCTGGTCGAGCGTGTCGTTCCGGCCAATCGTGATCGCGGCGAACTCGAACGGCACCGACGGAGCCGCGGCCTCGGCGTCTGTTGCGATCGGCAGGAAGTCGTCAATGGATGGGTCGAGCAGCGGGTTCTCGACCTGCGCGCCGACCGCGGAAAGTATGGCGCCGGCCACGACGCAGGACGCGATAACGCCGAGGCGCCGCGGTTCTGCGGCAGCAACGGCGTGGGCGGCGGCCTTCGCAAAGAAGGGTCGGGTCACCAGCAGGTATCCCCTGAAGTAGAAGGCGAACGGTAAAGCAATGGAGGAACCAAGGTCAACCCATTGATTGGGTGGCCTTTGTACTGCGTCACAGATATCGGCCGTGTGGGCGGGGAATGGCGATTGCCAAGGTCCCGGCTGCCTCACAGAATTGCAGCCTTGCCGCAGGAAGCTGCCGGCTAGGGGAAATCATGCTGCCGGCCGCTGAACAACTCGACGAATTGCGCCGTGGCGCGTCCGAACTCCTGACGGAACCCGACCTGCGGAAGAAGCTCGCCCGCGGCAAGCCGCTCAGGGTGAAGGCCGGTTTCGATCCCACGGCGCCGGACCTGCACCTCGGCCATACCGTGCTCATCAACAAGATGCGCCAGTTCCAGGAGCTTGGGCACACCGCCATTTTCCTGATCGGCGACTTCACCGGGATGATTGGGGACCCTTCCGGCAAGAACGCCACGCGACCGCGCCTGACCCCCGAGGAAGTCCAGGCCAATGCACGCACCTACCAGGACCAGATCTTCAAGATCCTGGACCCGGACAAGACGATCATCGACTTCAATTCGCGCTGGTTCGGTGCCATGGGCGCGGCCGGCATGATCGAGCTTGCAGCCAAATACACGGTCGCGCGGATGCTCGAGCGTGATGATTTCGCCAAGCGCTACAAGTCGAACCAGCCGATCGCCGTGCACGAGTTCCTCTATCCGCTGGTTCAGGGCTACGATTCGGTCGCGCTCAAGGCGGACGTGGAGCTCGGCGGCACCGACCAGAAGTTCAACCTGCTGGTCGGCCGGGCGCTGCAGGCCGATTACGGCCAGGAGCCCCAGGTGGTACTGACCATGCCGCTTCTCGAAGGTACGGATGGCGTCCAGAAGATGTCGAAGTCCCTCGGCAACTACATCGGCATCCACGAGCCGGCCTCCGAGATATTCGGCAAGCTCATGTCGATCTCGGATGAGCTGATGTGGCGGTACTACGAATTGCTGTCTGCGCAGACGCTTTTGGACATCGGGA